>OLNF01000001.1_pt1 | contig 251062 bp, 209 predicted proteins | sample 1673061 | NCBI WGS metagenome assembly OLNF01 (sample SAMEA3136751, study PRJEB25190) | human gut metagenome
AGATTTTCCCGTCAGCCGTAATGGTCAGTCTGATGGGAACACGCCGGCAAGGAGGCGGCAGCGGCCCGGACATCCGAAACCTCCGGAAACTCCGGAAAGAAAGCGGCGGAGGGCGTGGCAAAGAAACCCTCGGCAAAGCAGGTCAAAGAGGCGGTGGAGAAACTGGATAGCGAGATCAGGGAAATAAACAGGGAGTACTTCCAGGCCACTTACGAGGCGCAGTACTCGGACAACGCCGCGGAACGGGAAAGCGAGATCTCGGCTGCCGGGAAAAACAGGGAGAAGAAGCTTGTCAAAGCTTATGAAAAATTCAACTCGGCAGCCGTTCCGGAAAGGAAGGAATGCAATGTGGGGAAGATTGTCAAAGAACTACGCAAGGAAAGGGTGGCCGTGGAAAACATGAAAGCCGGGGAATGGCACTCCCTGATGAAGGGGAAGGCCGTACAGCCGCCCCTTGTTTCCGGCGCATCCGGGGCCGCAGGAAAAGGAAGCGCACTGATGCTTGCCAGAACACCCGCGGGATATGCACTGAAGGCGGCAGGCACCATAAACCAGGCAAGCCGGCAGGCCAATGCGGAAATGTAAGTAACATTTGCATTCTACATATATCACTTGTTTACTTATTTACTTTAAATTTCGGAAATGTAAATAAGTAAACAAGTTTTTTGCTGATAAAACTCTTTATGACTTTATGAACAAGGTATCATATTAAGCCGGCAAACAATGACACATACTTCCGATAAACATGTCACGGACGAAGAACTGGAGCTTGTCACACGTGGCAAGGCGGACGGCATATACATGAAAGCTCCGAACGGCAGTCCGACTTCCCTGAATGAGAGGCAGTGGGTCCAAGTGCGCACCAGAGCATTCAAGAACTGGTTTGGAGACTGGGAAAATGTACCGGAGGCAGCTTCAAGGATTGTCGATGAGAATGGCGAGCCTCTGGTTGTCCACCATGGAACACCTTTGCGCAGAGACCAGATTACTCCCGAGAGGGGATGGCAGAGGGACGGGATCACTTATATACCCCAAAAGGCTCCGTTCCACACATTCAAGGGCGGTGAATATTCCGGCCTGATTTTCACCTCCGTCGATGCGGAAAAGGCAAGAGGTATTGCAGAGACGCGTGCAATGAGCATTCCTGATGACAAATATGGCAATGAACAATGGACGGAAGAAGGATACGTGTATGACCTGTATGTAAATTCAAGAAACCCTTTTGACCCGAAAGACGGGCAGGCCGTAAAAAAAATCCTGCAGTCATTGGGCAGCGAGATACCTGTCCTGTCTTTTTATGGAGGAAAAGGAGGTACGGTATCCCCGGAGAAAGCGCTGGAGCTGACATCAAGCAAAAGAAACTGCTGGATGCTGACGGAAATCCCGGAGTTTTTGTCCAAAGTCAGGGAGGCGGGCTATGACGGGCTTGTCGGTTACGACGAGGGAGTGAAATACATAGCCGTGATGTCTCCCGGACAGTTGAAGGACGCTTATGAAAACACGGGCGCGTTTTCCACATCAAATGACAACATCCGCTTCCGTCAGGTCTATCACGGCAGTCCGGCCTCCTTCGGGCATTTCGACCATGCCTTTACCGGAACCGGTGAAGGGGCGCAGGCCTACGGATGGGGGACATACGTGACGGAAGTGAAAGGAATCGCCCGCAAATATGCGGCCATCGGTATAAAGCGGGGAAACCACATCACCTATGACGGGGAGCCTTTATCCCCGGTGCTTGACAACGAATATTATTTTGATGAGGTATGGAGGATATGGAAGCGCCAGCTCCTTTCTTCCACCGATGTGGACAGTTTGAAACGGAACATTTCTTCCGTGTATATGGACGGGCGTACCGCAAGCGCATACAGCGGACGGAGAAAGGCATTCGAGCGACAGAAGCAGGAGCTGCTTTCCGACATAGATGCGGGCAGGATACACATTGAGCCGCCGCGCCACCTCTATACGGGGGAAATCCCGGAAGACAACGGGATGAACTATCTGTACTGGGACAGGCCGGCAACGTGAGCGGTGTTGATGGTGATACCACGCTCTCTCTCTTCGGGAGCCTTGTCGATGCTGGAATAATCCTCGAACTCGGCCTTGCCCTGGAGAGCCAGGTACTTGGTGATGGCAGCGGTCAGGGTGGTCTTACCATGGTCAACGTGACCGATGGTACCGATGTTTACGTGGGGCTTGGTTCTTTCAAACTTTTGCTTGGCCATGATTGATAATCCTCCTCAAAATAAAGACAAAGCTGTCTTACAGGTGCATAAGACCGTTCATGGGTCCTATTTTACAGGATATTCCTCAAAAATACAACGGGAAAAACAGGATTTCTCCCGGTTTTCAAAAAATTCTCTGAATTAGTCAGCGCTGTTGCGCTTCTCCACGATCTTGTCCGTGATGGACTTGGGGATCTCCACATAGCTGTGGGGCTCCATGGAGTACTGGCCGCGGCCCTGGGTGCGGCTGCGCAGGTCGGTGGCGTAGCCGAACATCTCGGACAGAGGCACCAGTGCGTCGATCTGCTGGGCACCGGGACGGGCCTCCATGCCCTGGATCTGACCACGGCGGGAGTTCAGGTCGCCGATGACGTCGCCCATGTAGTCCTCAGGGACGATGACGGAGACCTTCATGATGGGCTCCAGCAGGCAGGGGTTGGCCTTGCGGCAGGCTTCCTTGAAGGCCATAGAGCCGGCGATCTTAAAGGCCATCTCGGAGGAGTCGACCTCGTGATAAGAGCCGTCGTACAGGGTGACCTTCACGTCGACCACGGGGTAACCGGCCAGGATGCCGGACTCCATGGCGCCCTGGATACCGGCGTCCACGGCGGGGATATATTCCTTGGGGATGGCGCCGCCGACGATCTCGTTGACGAACTCATAGCCCTTGCCGGACTCGTTGGGCTCCAGACGGATCTTGACGTGACCATACTGACCTTTACCGCCGGACTGACGGGCATACTTGGTGTCCTGCTCGACCTTCTTCTTGATGGTCTCCTTGTAGGCGACCTGAGGTGCGCCCACGTTGGCCTCGACCTTGTACTCACGCAGCAGACGGTCGACGATGATCTCCAGGTGCAGCTCGCCCATGCCGGCGATGATGGTCTGACCCGTCTCTTCGTCGGTGTAGGTCTTGAAGGTGGGGTCCTCCTCGGCCAGCTTCATCAGGGCGATGCCCATCTTCTCCTGACCGGCCTTGGTCTTGGGCTCGATGGCCACGCGGATGACGGGCTCGGGGAACTCCATGGACTCCAGGATGATGGGAGCCTTATCGTCGCACAGGGTGTCGCCGGTGGTGGAGTTCTTCAGGCCGACCACGGCGGCGATGTCGCCGGAGTAGACGGTCTCGATGTCCTCACGGTGGTTGGCGTGCATCTGCAGGATACGACCGATACGCTCTCTCTGCTGCTTGGTGGAGTTCAGAACGGCCGTGCCGGTGTTCAGCAGGCCGGAGTAAACGCGGATAAAGGACAGACGGCCAACGTAGGGGTCCGCAGCGATCTTAAAGGCCAGTGCGGAGAAGGGTGCGTTGTCGTCTGCGGGACGCTCGTCCTCCTCGCCGGTGTCGGGGTTGACGCCCTTGATGGCGGGGATGTCCAGGGGGGAGGGCATGAAGTCGACAATGGCGTCGAGCAGCTTCTGCACGCCCTTGTTGCGGTAAGAGGTACCGCAGGTGACGGGGACCAGCAGGTTCTCGATGGTGCCGTGACGCAGGGTCTTGCGGATCATGTCGGTGGGGATGGGTTCCTCCTCCAGCGCCAGCATCATCAGGTCCTCGTTGAGGTCTGCGCAGGCGTCGATGAGCTTGGTGCGGTATTCCATCGCCAGGTCCATCATGTCCTCGGGGATGTCCTCCACGCGCATGTCCTTGCCCTCGGCGTCGTAGTACACGTCGGCCTTCATCTCGACCAGGTCGATGATGCCCTTGAAGGTATCCTCGGCGCCGATGGGCAGCTGGATCGGCACGGCGTTGCACTTGAGCCGCTCCTTCATCATGTTGACAACGCGATAGAAATCGGCGCCCATGATGTCCATCTTATTGACGTAGGCCATGCGGGGAACCTGGTACTGATCCGCCTGACGCCACACGGTTTCCGACTGGGGTTCCACGCCGCCCTTGGCGCAGAACACCGTCACGGAACCGTCGAGCACGCGGAGCGAACGCTCCACTTCCACGGTGAAGTCCACGTGGCCGGGGGTGTCGATAATATTGATACGGTGCTTCACACCGTTCCGATTCCAGAAGCAGGTGGTGGCGGCAGAGGTAATGGTGATGCCGCGCTCCTGTTCCTGAACCATCCAGTCCATGGTGGCAGCGCCATCGTGGACTTCGCCGATTTTGTGCGTCTTGCCCGTGTAGTACAGGATACGCTCGGTCGTGGTGGTTTTGCCGGCATCGATGTGAGCCATGATGCCAAAGTTACGGGTGAGATTAAGGTCGTTTGCCTTTGCCATTATCTCTCACGCCCTACCAACGATAGTGCGAGAATGCACGGTTGGATTCAGCCATCTTGTAGAGGTCTTCGCGCTTCTTGACAGACGCGCCAGTGTTCTCGGCGGCGTCCATGATTTCAGCAGCAAGACGCTGAGCCATGGTGTGCTCCTTGCGCTTACGGGAGAAGTCGACGATCCAACGGATGGCGAGGGTGGTGGCACGACGGGGGTTGACTTCCATCGGCACCTGGTAGGTTGCGCCGCCGACACGCTTGGGCTTGACCTCAAGGGTGGGGCGAACGTTGTCCATAGCCTTCTTGAAGACGCTGAGGGCGTCCTGCTGGGTCTTCTCGGCGACGATGTCGAACGCACCGTAGACGATACGCTCGGCGAGGGACTTCTTGCCGTCGAGGAGGACTTTGTTGATCAACTGAGTGACCAAACGGTTGTTGTACACGGCGTCCGGCTGAACTTCGCGGCGGACTGCTGCTGCACGACGAGGCATAAATGTGCTCCTTGGTGATTGTGCGCGCTTCCGGGTCTTCCCCATTAGGCCTTTATCGGCCCGCGCGACTTACTCATACTTATTTCGGGCGCTTAGCACCGTAACGGCTGCGAGCCTGCATGCGGTTATTCACAGCAGCGCAGTCGAGGGCGGCGCGAATAATCTTGTAACGCACGCCCGGGAGGTCCTTAACACGACCACCGCGGATAAGCACCATGGAGTGCTCCTGCAGGTTGTGACCGATGCCAGGAATGTAGGCGGTAACCTCCATGCCGTTAACGAGACGAACACGAGCAACCTTACGGAGTGCAGAGTTCGGCTTCTTCGGGGTGGTGGTGTACACACGCGTGCACACGCCACGCTTCTGGGGGTTGCCCTTGAGCGCCGGGGTCTTCTGCTTGTCGACCTGCTTGGCGCGGCCCTTACGGACCAACTGATTGATAGTAGGCAAAGCTTCAGCTCCTTTTCTTTACTATCACTTACTAACTTTGCTTTCTGTGCGTTCTGCAGATACGCACGCGAAAACATACGTTTCTACCCGAAACGCGAAAATGAACTTTATCACCGGGTATATACCTTGTCAAACGCCACGCACCCGGGCGTATCTATCTCTTCACAATCCGTTTTCGCTGGTGAATGACCAATTAATGCATCGGCGCTCAGTAATTCCCTTCCATTTTTCAAATAATTCTGGACTTTTTTATCCGATGCGAGAAGAGCTATTTACCGCTTATAGATGCCGAACGGCAAAACATTCCCGAAACCATTCCGAAACACAAGCCTGCGTGTACAATACAGGCATCGAAACAACGCAGCTCCGACGCGCGCTTCGCCTTCAAGGTGCAGCGCGTTACTTATATATAGTAAGGAGCTGCACAACGTAAGAGAAAGAAGGGGAACATGAAGAATACTGTTGCCACATTCAAGAAGATGAAGAATGAGGGCACCAAGATCTCTATGTTGACTGCTTACGACTACTCCACCGCAAAGTTGGTTGACGAAGCCGGAATCAATTCGATCCTTGTCGGAGATTCCCTGGGCATGGTTATGCTCGGCTACGAAGATACACTTTCGGTAACGATGGAAGACATGATCCATCACACCGCCGCCGTAGCCCGCGGCGCTAAGAATGCGCTTGTCGTCGGCGACATGCCATTCATGAGCTACGAGGTATCGGTCGAACAGGCTGTTATCAACGCCGGTCGTCTAATGAAGGAGGGGCGCGCCAACGCGGTAAAGCTCGAAGGCGGTGTGCGCGTTGCCGAGCAGATCAAGGCCATCACCAAGGCGGGCATTCCCGTATGTGCCCATATTGGCCTTACGCCTCAGTCGGTCAATGCTTTCGGTGGCTTCAAGGTACAGGGCAAAACAGCTGAAGCGGCCCAACAGATGGTCGAAGATGCCTTGGCAGTCCAGGAAGCAGGCGCATTCGCCGTTGTGCTGGAATGCGTTCCCGCAAAGCTTGCCGCTATCATCTCCGAAAAGCTCGACATCCCCACCATCGGCATCGGTGCAGGTGCAGGTTGCGACGGCCAGGTTCTGGTCTATCAGGACATGCTCGCCTTGTTCAGCGATTTCAAGCCCAAGTTCGTAAAACACTTCGGCAACATTGGCCCGCAAATGACCGCCGCTTTCAAGGCATACGACGAAGAAGTCAAGGCTGGCACCTTCCCTTCAGAAGAGCATACCTTCAAGATCGACGAAGAAGCCCTGGAAAAACTTTACTAACCCAAAGAAAAGACTGAGAGCAAACTCGGTCTTTTCTTTTAAAGAGCGCTATCCTAGTACCAACGGAAATCAAACGAGGGATTGCATATACGTCAGCGAGCGGCGCATCCAATAAGATAGATTGCCCCGAAAAAGGAGCGGAGCGTACTTCGTACGTGAGTGACGATTAAGGGGCAAGATGCTTATTGGGGCGCCGCGCAGCGTAAGGACGTCTCATGCGATCCTTCGTCGTTCGACAGAACGACGAAAGGAAAACGATGAAAATCATCACTACTGTTGCCGAAATGAAGGCACAGGTTGCCGAATGGAAAGCTGAGGGGCTTACCATTGGCCTCACGCCCACCATGGGCGCTTTGCACGAAGGTCATATGTCGCTGATGGAGCGTGCCGTAAAGGAATGCGACCGCGTAGTTACCAGCGTCTTCGTGAATCCCATTCAGTTTGGCCCCAACGAAGACTACGACAACTACCCCCGCGACCTGGAACACGATGCGGCTATCGCAGAATCAAAGGGTGTTAACGTGGTGTTCCATCCCGAGCCCGAAGAGATGTATCCCAAGAACTACAACACCTATGTAGTTATGGAAACTCTGACCGACACGCTTTGCGGCGCAAAACGCCCCGGCCACTTCCGCGGCGTATGCACGGTTGTTAACAAGCTGTTCAACATCGTGCAGCCCGACAAGGCATTCTTCGGCCAGAAGGATGCCCAGCAGCTTGCCATCATCAAGCGCATGGTTGCCGACCTCAACATGAACGTGAAGGTATACGGCTGTCCCATCGTTCGCGAAGAGGATGGGCTGGCAAAGAGCTCGCGCAACAGCTACCTTTCCGCAGAAGAGCGTAAGGCAGCACTGTGCCTTTCCCGCTCCGTCTTTGCAGCACAGGATCTTATTGAAGGCGGCGAGCGCAATGCGGATATCGTTCGCACTGCCGTTCGCGAAATCATCGAAGCAGAGCCTTTGGCGCAGATCGACTACATCGAAGTAGTTGACTTGGGCAACATGCAGCCCGTTGATTCGCTCGGCGAATCTGGCCTGGTTGCTATTGCCGTTTATATCGGAAAAACTCGCCTTATCGACAATTACTTGTTCGATTTTGACGAATAAGCTTGCACACAGCGCAATATTGCGCAAGAATACGGCAGGTTATGCGCAACCGCGCATAATGGCTACTACGCAGTGAAACCTCGAGTGGAACATCATGCGAAGAAGGAAGGTTCAAACCTTATGCTGCTGAATGTGCTTAAGGGCAAAATTCATCGTGCAACCGTCACCCAGGCGGAACTTGATTACATCGGCTCCATCACCATCGACTCTGAACTGATGGAAGCAGCCGGCATCCAGGAATACGAACTGGTTACCATCTCCGATTGCAACAATGGCAATCGTCTTGAAACCTATGTTATCGCCGGCGAGCCTGGCAGTGGCGTAATCTGTCTGAATGGCGCAGCTGCCCACTTGGTTACTGTAGGCGACAAGGTAATCATCATGAACTACTGCCAGATGACTCCCGAAGAGTTCGCCGATCCGGAGCATGCGCCTCACGTGGTATTCGTAGACGACAACAACAAGATCAGTCGTCTTACCCGCTACGAAAAGCACGGCAAGCTGGAAGACTTGAAGTAAGCAACAAGCATTTCCCTACCGAAACGAAACGGGCACCCAATCGGGTGCCCGTTTTTTGTTGCAAGGGATGCCTATCCCGTATTCGCTAGACACCGAATCAGCCAGCAACGGAAAACAAACCTGAAATATAGTGATGTTGATTCCAGAAAGAATCGATGCTCGCCTCCCCGACTTGCTTTAAACCATCCAGAGAATAACAATAGATGGTACGGCTATCCAGAACGTAAACGCCATCTTCGTTCACTACCGTCTGCACTGCGCCATGGTTGAAGTGGTAAGTACCCATTTCCCCTTCGTGATTCACGATGGTCACAGCAGAGTAATCGGACCTCTCAACCATGTTGCCATGCGTCACATACAGCTTCCCATCGTATAGTTCCACATCGATGGGATCATCAGGAACATCAAGCTTCTTTATTTTCCCAGTTGCCGTATTAAACTCAAAAACAGCGCCGCAACTTTCTCCCTCGCCTGAAACGAGGGAAACGAAGTAAATAGAGTCCCCATCAACACACGAGCGATAAACACCCGATCCATATTCGGTAGTTTCAATTCTGAAGATTCGATTCAAGTCGAAGTCATAGCAGTCAATCCACGATTCTCCTCCATCCAAGCTTGAGGAGAAGGAATAGAGCTTATTGTCTTTCACGAGTAGGTACGAGACGTACGAATTGTCCTCTTCGATTGAAATAACCTGATTGGACTTTTTCTCGCATCGACTGATATGCGAAACCCCATTGAGCGTATTGCAGGCAAAAATGTAGCGCTCAGACACCGCAGCGGAATTCATTGCGGGCTGATCGATCGAATAATCAGCTACGGATCCATCCTGAATGCTGATGCCTAAAACCTTTCTGGCTTCTTTTTCTTGTGCATACCCTTGAGGGATTGCGTAAAGAATACCTTGGTTAACCACAGGATCATAGAAAACACTATTCAGGCTAGCTTCAGCCAATGGAAAGCCAGAAACCTTATTAAGGTCTTTATCGAACAGAACGATTTGGCTCGTCGCATCGCTTCCCGAAGTTTCGATGACCCCAATCGCAGCTTTTCCCGCAAATGCAGAGCAACCCGGCAGCAACGAGACGCACAACGCAACTAAAAGAATCAAGTAGAATGCCCGCAGCTTCATTGCTACCCTTTTCGATAAATCACGTTGACGTTAGGTGAATCGAGAATCGCCATCGGATAGATAGCTGCACCGGCAAAATCGGTGTTGATGTCTATGCCGTAGTTGTCTTTAAAGGCCGCCCAAACCAGCTGAGAGCAATAAAATTTACTCCTTGTTGCAGTGTCGAGGTAGTTGTAATTGTAGGGTTTCCCAACTTGATTGAAGCACCAATTTGACGCAGCTTGATCTTGCAAAGACGTTGTCCCTCTTACATCAGCGCCATAAGCTGTCCCTTTTGAAGTATTCCAATCATTCGGCCCGTAAGTGACTCCTTCAGCCAAAGACTCGATCACGGTATCGTAACGGAAAACAATTGCAGCATGCCCCGTTGGAACCAATCCCTTGAACTTATCCGAGGTTACAAGAATGGTTCCTTTATAAGTTGGGTATGTGCCCGAATATGCGGCGCGTGATTTACTTTCGACGATTGTTCCTTCCGTTTTGCCATCTTCTTTATGGGTGTAAATGGGTTTAGCATTAATTCTTGCCGTAAGCTCATCTACCTCTTCTTGTGTCGGCTCAAGTCCGCCCCCACTATCCTCTGCGTACGCAAAAGAGCAATACCCTGTCATCGATACAATGAGCACCGCAAACAAGACCGCTAAGAAAACATCCGGGTACTTACATCCATACCTTTTAGCCATTCGAAGCATTTTTCCTCCTTTTTTCGAGTCGCCATACAAGCAAAACAACAAAAGCAGGGAATATGTTGCATTGAAATGGTACCGCATGAACATAGATGCGATTGTTCAATTCCTCCCTCAGGCAAAATTTAAAAATTTCTTGATTTTTTCACGCAATGTAACCTTTTCGAGGAATGCGGTGTATTTGCACTAGCACTTCGTTGAAAGGAACAGTAATACCCTCAAACGTCAACATAGAACGGGCATTTGAAGCAGAGCGAGCAATCAAGCTTTATGGGGAGATGCTGCACTCCCTAGCTCTTAGTCGCTGCAAATCAAAAGAAGACGCTGAAGACGTATGCCAAGAAGTGCTTATTGCCCTGCTAAACAGAAAAGAACCCTTTAAAAACAACGAGCACATGAAAGCCTGGCTCATACGGGCAGCGCTGCATCGTAGCAAAAACACCCATCGATATGAAAACAGGCACCCACGTACACCTTATGACCCAGCCCTTCACGACAGACCCGAGCAAGACAGCACGACCGACTGCGAAAAGCTCCATGATGCAGTCGAATCACTGTCTGAAGAGCTAAAAGAAACATTACGTCTTTATTATCGCGATGGTTATTCAACGAAAGAGATTGCCTCACTTAAAGGCGTTGGCGAATCTAGCATTCGTGCCCGTCTGCATCGGGCTCGAAGGAAAATTGCTACTGCACTCGCCTGCATCATCACAGCTTCCGCTCTTCTCTTCGGATCGGCTGTTTTTCCAATACAGCAAATCCCGGAGGCCCTCGCCATCGACTTTGCGACCGATGCCAGCACCCCACTTTCTGAATTGCCCGTAAAGGCAATTCAGAAAAAAGGCAACGGAAAAGCTTCCGTGACCTTCGAAGCGAACCTAACTTGGAGCATCACTGGCATAGAGCGCGTTACTTACAGCACCGATGCAGAGAACACCAAGCTTTACTCCCCAGGAATCGGAAACTATTACATCTTGAACCAAGGAGAACTCGGCAGCACGAGAGATGCAACACTGACAAGCAACGGCAATGCGACAATCGCCCTTAATATCGAGGTGTCTATTACTGCTGGCGAAAACGCAAGCAACAGTGAGCTATGCGATATTGCAAAAAGCGCCTTAGACAAAAAATCGCTCATAGCAACCGCTTATCTCGAAAACGGCACCAGCGAAACAGCCGAGTGTCTCTTTACGGAGTAGGACCCAAGCTTTACTCCGTAAAGATTGCACCAAATGCGCTCCGTCCTACCCGACACGGCGCATCAGCACTAACTCCTCATTTTACGTACGCAAATTCACCTAGAAAACCGAACTCCTCAAGAAGAATCGGAACTCTTTTTTCAAATCAAGCAGCACTTGCGAATATCCCGGTGTGTTCGCATAAAGACACCCTTGAAAGAGTACTAATGGAACACACCGAACGCATTACCAGAAGACAACTGCTTGGACTTAGCGCGGTTGCTGCAGGATCGCTCTTAATTCCTTCTATCGCGTATGGATCTGCCGAATCAGAAGACAGCCCCTCTCCACAGAAGAACGGACCAATCTGTCATGCAACTTTACTGGACAAAGATGGCAATTTAATTGCAAGCACCGAGAAGGACTCTTTTGCAAGATCAGCCTCAGGGAATTTCAAGCTGAAAGACAGCCTGCAAACCAAAATTAATTCAGATGGAACCATAACTGACACCTATGCTGTTGAGGTGTTCGAGATATCGAATGCACGACAAGGATCTTTCGACAGAGCTCCTATCTATTACATTGAGTATGATGCGACATATTACATAATGGATGGAAACATCAGAATAACGAGCGTAAAGGGCACAGCAACAAAAAGTGTTTCATACGCATCGTTTCAGGGCAGCAAGGCAGTCGTTGCCCATCAGGGAATCGCCGGTAGCGCAAAATGCCATGCAGAAGCCCTCTTCACTTCAGATTCAAAAACCTTGGTAACAGGATTTGACGCTATTCCCTACGTCAAATCAAGTGACTCAAATGGATATGTTAGAAATGGCGGAGAATGCACAGCCTGCCTATACGTATCTGGGATGGGCGAAATGATCTTGGGGGGCTGAATACTTAATCTAGCAACATATCGCATCTGCGTATTCAAGCGCTATTTAGCTGCATTCAGAAACAATCAAACCATCTAAAAAACCGTACTCGTTTTTCTCATTTGGGAAAAACGAGTACTTCTTTTTGCTCACTGCCCCATCGAAATACTCGACTTCGACTTCCAAACACGGGTTTTGCAGTTCAGCAATAGCCGCTTCCTCTAAGTTAGGAATTACAGCGTAATATCCATCCGACTCTTCATGTGTTGCAACATAGAACCACATCTGCATATAGCCCGTTGCATCTTCACCTGAAACAACAAGATTCGAGCCCTTGCTTCCATTGGGCAATGAAATCCCCATATCATCATCAAGGACCCGATAAGTAACCTGCTTAGGAGCCTTTATCGCATTTACGGTGACAGGAAACCAAAAGACGAAATCGCTCTGGATCAAATCGCCTCGGCTATCATGCTCGCGGATATGCCCCTTGGAAGAGTAGGCCTCGGTCAGCCGTGCATTCTCCGGCACATTAAGCGATGGATCCGCTATCGGCTTACCCTCTTCGTAAACCAGCAAGGTGAACGAATCGGAAACATAGCGGTTTACCGCAACAAGAGCAACGAGTACAAGGACCAAAACGGACAGCGCGATTGCTATGGCTTTTCTTCTTTTCGTCATCGATTTCCCCTTTCGCCGTTTACGGGAAAACACCAGCCAAGCGCAATGCGTTGCATACGGTTAGCGATTGACGAAAAGCATAGCGAACGAAAAGTCCAGTCCGACGCGAAATTAACCGGCAGAAACGAAAAACTCCCAAGCGGCTTTCAACCAGCCCGTACGGCAGAGGCTAGCTAAGCCCGGGCATGCGCCAGTGAAACAGCGAGAGGCGCCCTGGTGAGTGCAGGAACCTTGAAAGAGGAAGGGGCTTTAAGGCCGCCCCGACCGATTGAAAGGTTCCTGTGCCACCAGGGCGCCTCGCAGCGTCATCGCGTCTCGTGAGTCTCTTGCGCCGTTTCGACAGAACGGCGCAACCGCAGGCCTCGCAGCGTCAGGTCGTCTCGCTTGTCAGTTACGGCGTTCGCAGAACGCCGTAACTGCTAGGACAGTGGCGGGATAACCTGCTTCTTACGGGACAAGATACCATCTACCCATTCAGCCTTCGTAGCGTCGATACCGAATGCTTCGGATACGGGAGCAACGTCGCCTTCGCAGATGAACTTGGAGCCCTCGTTGAAGATGTCGGTAACAAGCAGAAGAGCAAACTTGTAGCCGTTTTCGGCAACCTTCGCCTTCAGGAACTCACGGTATTCAGCCTCGCGCTCCATGGCAACATCGAGCGTTACCGTTTCGTGCTGGGCAACCATGTATACGTCGTCGCCCTTCTTGAATTCCTTGGAATCGTGCGTGCACAGCTCTTCAACGGAAAGATCGTTATCGCCTCCGCGCATCTTAAATACCTCAAGACCGAATTCGGTAGGCTTCTTGCCAATGATGGCACCAAGCTTTTCTGCCTGAACCAAGTCGTAATCAGTGCAGGTGGGGCTCTTGGTAATTACGGTATCGGTCATAATCGCGGAAAGAAGTACCGTAGCAATAGCGGGGGTTACCTCAACACCAAGCTGCTCATAGAGCTTGGTTACGATGGTTGCCGTAGAGCCAACGGGGATGTTCAGGTACAGGATGGGGTTGCCGGTAACCACATCGCCAGCGATGCGATGATGGTCTACAACCTCAACGATTTCAGCATCAGCAATGCCGTCAACCATCTGGGTGGACTCGTTATGGTCAACCAGGATAACCTTGTCGCCTTCGCCAACCTTTTCGATAAGCTTCGGAGCGGGCAGGCCAACCTGCTCAAGGATAGTTGCGGATTCCTGAGGAAGCGGGCCCAGGCAGCAGGCAACATATTCTGCCTCCGGCTCAGCCTTCTTTGCCTCAAGGGCGTTCTTCAAATATGCGTAGCTCACCGCTGCTGCGATGGAGTCGTTGTCTGGGTTCTTATGACCTACGATAAAAACCTGGTTAGCCATGTAGCCTCCTCAACAAGCGCGCTTCGGTGCGCGCAAACGTGTAGAACTTATCTATTGTAACGCGAAATGAAAGAAGGCCGCACGTTTACGTGCGGCCTTCGCCAAAAGCCTTCTAGGGCATTTGGCGTCCAGCTCCTTCACAGCATCAACCGATCTTTACGATAGGTGCGTAGTCCTTCAGCAGTTTCTTGGTTTGGCCGGTGCGACTGAAGCGTACATGCAGCGTATCGCCGTCCACCTTGGTGATGGTGCCACGGCCAAACACCTTGTGATCGACCGTATCGCCCTTGGTAAACGTCATCTTCGCTGCCGCCTTCTTCTGGGCCTCGGGCTTCACCGCAGGGCGCGTCTGCTGACGAGGGCGAGACCCTGAAGCGCTCGACCGACCGAACACGCGACCGCCGCCCGCCTCGGAACCAGAGCCGGCAATGCCGCGACGGCTACCGCGCTTTTCCCAGCCAGAACCAGAGAATCCAGCAGAGCCCATTCCAATGCCCTTGCGCAATTCCAGCGGAATTTCACCGATGAAGCGCGAAGGCGGGTTGGCGCTTGACTGACCGAAAATCTGTCGCGTGAAGGCGTTGGTAAGGTAGAGCTTCTTGCGCGCACGGGTGATGGCAACGTAAGCCAAGCGGCGTTCTTCTTCCAAGCCCTGCGAATCTTGGGACGAATTTCCGTGAGGGAACAGCGATTCTTCCATGCCCGCCACAAATACACAGTCGAATTCCAGGCCCTTTGCGGCATGGATGGTCATCATGGTGATGGCTTCGCCGTCTTCCGCCACCGTATCCATATCGGTACGCAGCGTTACCCATTCCACGAAGTCAGGCAAGGAATTTGCCTGGAAGGTGCGCACGGGCGGCTCGTCGTCTGCCTCAGGCGCGTCTTCTGCCGTAGGAGGCTCGAACAGTGCATCGGCATCGTCGTGCGTTTGGGCGTATTCGTCTACTACGCCGAAGAGCTCCTGAATATTCTCGATGCGACCAGCGGCATCGTCGGAGTTTTCCGCTTCAAGGACACGAATAAGTCCCGCCTTGTCTACGATGGCCTCAACCACCTTGCGAAGATCGCCGGCATAGCCCTGGGCCTCGTGGATGAGCGCCACGAATTCCGCAATGGCCTTGCGCGTTGCGGAGCGAATTTGATCGTCGGCAATGCACAGCTCGGCAGCCTGCAAGAACGTAATACCCGTTTCGCGAGCAACGTAATCGATGTGCTCTACCGTGGTTTTGCCGATGCCGCGCTTGGGCACGTTGATAACGCGATGAGCGGCAACGTCGTTGGCGGGATTGACTACCAGATTCAAGTACGCCATTACGTCGCGGATTTCCGCGCGATCGAAGAAGCGCGTACCGCCGATAAGCCTATACGGCACACCGGCGCGCATTAGCATATCTTCAAGCATACGGCTCTGCGCATTGGTGCGATAGAACACCGCAATTTGGTTGTACGACATGCCTTCACCGTGCTGATGCTCGATTTCCGATGCAATCCAACGACCTTCATCTCGTTCGTCGGTTGCGCTGTACACCGAGATTTTGTCGCCAGCAGGCTTTGAGGTGAACAGCTTCTTGGGCTTGCGCGTAAGGTTATTGGCAATTACCGCATTTGCTGCCGCCAGAATATTGCCCATGGAACGGTAGTTTTCTTCCAGTTTCACCACGCGGGCTTCGGGGTAATCCTTCTCGAAATCGAGAATATTGCGCAAGTCAGCGCCACGCCACGAGTAAATTGACTGGTCATCGTCGCCTACTACCATGATGTTCTTATGTGCTGCCGCCAAGAGCTGGGTAAGCACATACTGAGCATGATTGGTGTCCTGGTATTCATCCACCATCAGGTAACGGAAACGGTTCTGATAGGCAGCCAACACATCGGGGTGGTTCTTCAACAGAAGCCAGGTGTACAGCAGCAAGTCGTCGAAGTCGAAGGCATTTAGCTGACGCAGGCGCTCCTGTAGGCGCGTGTACACGCGCGCAGCCACCTGGCCTACCTGGTCGGATGTCTTTTCGGCAAACACTTCTGCCACCTGCAGGTCGTTCTTTGCCTGCGAAATACGATTACGAAGCGCAGGGATGGGATAGCGCTTTTTGTCAATGTTGAGCTCGTCCATGATCTGCTCGACCAGGCGCTTTGAATCGCTGTCATCGTAGATGGTGAAGCCTTTGGCGAACCCTACGCGCTCGCAGTCGGTGCGCAAGATGCGCACGCACATGCTGTGGAAGGTGGAAACCCACATGCCACGCGCGCCGCCACCGATAAGGCTCTGCAGACGCTCGCGCATTTCAGCAGCGGCCTTATTGGTAAACGTGATGGCCATAATCTGCCAAGGGGCAACGTTCAGATCTTCCACCAGATGGGCAATGCGATGGGTAAGTACGCGGGTTTTACCGGAACCGGCACCCGCCAAAACCAACAGGGGGCCTTCCGTGCACAACACCGCTTCGCGCTGAGGGCCATTCAGGGTATCAAGATCGATGGGCATGCAATTCGTCCTAACACAACAAACCGCACAGGCTTTAAGGCCTGCGCGGCACTCACGTTTTATTTCGGGTTGCTATTCTACCGCGCCAAACGGCAATGCCCCACCCTATCCGCAGTATCCCTACGGTTTGTTCGAATGGGACCAACTCCTGAGATGAGAGCAAACAACTGCTGACACGACATAACCCACTACGAGAATTAGGCCAAGAAACATTTGGGAAAGAGCGTAGTAGATCCAACCATCTACGCTGCCATGAACGAAAAGCGAATAGGTCATGGTGAATCCGACAAAAGCAACTAGAGATATGACACCTGCGAACAAAAGCAGCTTTCGAGAGTTCGATTGATTTGCGAGGTAAAGAAGCGAAACGACGAACACCGCGGCAAACACGATGCTAACAAGAACCTCAGCAACCGTGCTGGCGAACATAGCCGATGGGTCGAACTTAAATTGAACTTCCCCGCGAAAATCCCGGTTGGCCTGGAGAACCCAGGGCATGACAAAACCCAAGAACAGCGAAACCAACACAGCAACAACTCGCGATTGTACGTTCTTCGAAAGGCGCATTTTCTTCCTTTCTCCCGGAAGGATATGAGCGACCTTAACATTGTTTTGGCTGATAAGGCTTGAAAAACGTCCTGATTGAACAGAATTTTCGCCCTGCGGCAAGCATCTAAAAAGATGGGGCTTTTGGCGCATTTCACTTTGCTTGCAAATTGTCCGAAAGCACTAAAAGCATCAGTCCCTATTTGACGGTTCCTTCACCCAAAAAAAACGCCCGAAAGGGCGTTAATGGACTCACATTATCGGACGTAACAGCGAGCGGGATTCTGGCGAGCACAGATGCCGCGAAAGACCGTGCCAGGCGTGCTTCGCACGTCCAGCGGACTTGGAGCGGCAGCTGTGCCGTCAGAATCCCGCGCAGCGTCATAACGTCTCATGCGAGAGTTGCGCTGATCGTAGATCAGCGCAACCTAAACGATCTTCTTGCCGAAAACTGCGGCGATCTCGCGCAGCTGGGCTACCAGTTCGGTGAACTGAGCAGGCGTAAGCTGCTGGGGACCATCGGAAAGCGCTTCAGTGGGGTTCGGGTGAACTTCAATCATAATGCTGTCGCAACCAGCGGCGACGGCGGCATATGCCAAAGAAGGCACCAAGTCGCGTACTCCAGCGGGATGTGAAACATCCACGCAAATAGGAAATATCGACTGCTTGTGAATAACCGGAACAGCAGAAATATCAAGCGTGAAGCGCGTAGCGGTTTCGAAGGTGCGCAAGCCGCGCTCGCACAGCACGATGTTGTCGTTGCCGCCCATGGTCAGATATTCCGTGGCAGAAAGCCACTCGGAAATACTGCCCGCAAGGCCGCGCTTCAGCAACACCATCTTGTGAGACTGCGCGGTAACCTTGCCAACGTTCTTCAGTAAGCTGAAGTTCTGCATGTTGCGAGCACCGATCTGAAGACCGTCAACATAGGAATGCACCATTTCGCAATGGGCGGAGTCCATTACCTCGGTGAGGGTTTTCAGGCCGTACTTTTCAGCTCCAGCCTTCATGATCTGCAAGCCTTCTTCGCCCAGACCCTGGAACGAATGGGGGTTCGTGCGGGGTTTGAAGGCGCCACCGCGAATCCAGGTAAGGCCAAGGCCAGCAATGCATTCGGCAACTTCATTGAACTGCTCTTCAGATTCAACAGAGCAGGGACCAGCGTAAAGGGTGATCTCGTTAGTGCGAGTGCCGTAATTGGGGAGTGAGGAAAGTGGATTAATCACGGGAGGGTACCTCTTTCATAACCTTAAGGATTCCGCGATAGATCTCAGTAAGGTTTTCGTTATACAGAGGGCCCTCGTTGTACGTTGCAACGCGCGCAAAGATCTCTTCCTCGCGTTTCGGGTCATACAAACCCATGTGGGCATCGGGCTTAAGGGCTCGGATGTCCAAGGAATGACCGGCTCGCTCATTCAGAAGAGCGACGAGCTTTTGATCGATTGCGTCGATCTCGGCACGATGCTTCTCGATTTCCTCGAATGCCTCGTTCTTTTCCGGCATCTCATACTCCTTTCACGAAAAGACGGTAAACGCACCCTAAAGGCGCTGTTAGCCTATGATAACAAAACGCCAGGCCAATAAGCCTCCTTGCGCCGCTATTACCCGAGTTGGGCATTATTGAAACAGGCTGGAAACATTAGGAACCCGTTCATACGAAAAACGGCCCCGAAGGGCCGCTAGAGCAGTTCTATTTTCGTGCGGGATCGTTGATGGCCGCTATAGCCAATAACGCGATGGAAACCATGATGCCGAACTGGCCGAAGAATACATCGCCCTTCCCCACCACATAGGAAGCGAGCGCCACCAAAATGATGACAAGCGCAGCGTAATTGCAGTAACGGGAAATGCACTTATTAGACCGTTCCCGCAACTGCTCCTTTTCCTCTTCGGAAAGAGCTTTGCGTCGAGTATGTTTTCTTCCTTCACTCATGGTTTAAGGATACCATTCAACGCCTTAGAAAATGCCAAGGGCCTTAGTGCCAAAGTAACCCAACACAACCAAGCCAACAAATATACGGTACACACCGAAAACGGTGAAGTCGTTCTGCTTGATGTAGCCCATCAAGAAGCGGATGGCGATCATACCCATGGCGAAAGCGGAAACAATACCAACCACCAGCACCGCAATTTCAACCTGCGTCATAGCAATGCCCGCCAAGAAGAACTTGATGGCTTTGACCATACCCCAGCCAAACATTACAGGGATGGCCAAGAAGAACGTAAATTCTGCTGCAGCAGTACGAGAGCAGCCGCACAACATGCCGCCGATGATGGTGGCGCCCGAACGGCTGGTGCCAGGAACGATTGCCAAAACCTCAAAGAAGCCGATCTTCAGAGCGGTTTTCCAATCCATGTCATACGGATCGGTGATGCGGAACAGAGCGCTTTCAACCGACTCGGGGTCGGAAGCGTCGATTTTACGGGCGTGCTTGCCGCGCGGCTGCTCCGCCGATTCGATAACCTCGCGAGCGCGCTTGCGGTTGTGCGCTTCCAGGACAATGAAGATGATGCCATACAGGATAAGCATGGCGGCAACGGTATAGGCGTTATAGAAATGGTCGTGAACCCAGTCGTCCAGGGCAAGACCCAAAACCGCAGCAGGAATACTGCCGATAACAACCATGCCCCACATGTGCCATGTGTTGCGGCGCTCGATTTCGTCCTTTGTACGCGAAACGGGATTCAGCTTATGCCAGAAGGTAACCACAACCGCCATGATGGAACCAATCTGGATGACCACCAAAAACAGCTCCAGGAACTTATCGCTTACATTGAGCTTCACGAATTCGTCGACCAAAATCATATGACCTGTCGAGGAAATAGGGAGCCATTCGGTGATGCCCTCGGTGATACCGAGTAGCAACGCCTTTAAGGCTTCAACAAGAATGTCAGGCGACATGCGCTTCCCTTCCGTAGAGTGCTTAATGCAATTTGCCTAGCAATGAACGACAAACAGCAAACTACCCACGCAACGGTGGGTAGATGGCTCTCATCGTACGCGAACGCACGGTGCTGCGGTAGTTTTTCATAAAAGACCCACCAACACCACGCTCACCTGGGGTTTTATATATTACCTGCAGAATCAGCAAATTTTTTTCAAAAAAGGGGGTTGACGGAGAGTGCCCTGATCCGTAATATACTGATTCGCGCCTTGGCAAAGGGTAACACCACCGAGGAAGCGATGCGAAAGCAACGCACAACTCATTGGGGTGTCGTCTAATGGTAGGACAGCGGTTTCTGGTACCGTATGTGAGGGTTCGACTCCTTCCACCCCAGCCAATATGCGCTCATGGCCTCGTCGTCTAGCGGTTTAGGACGCCGCCCTCTCAAGGCGGAGATCGTCGGTTCGAATCCGATCGAGGCTACCAAGTGTTCAGCCTGCAACTTCGGTTGCAGGCTTTTTGTTTTCTAGCCAGCAAATTTAGATTATAGGAAAAGCGCGCTCGAGCCGTTTTGGTTCTTAGGGCCATTCCGGGCCCTACCCTGAACTGTCCACATGGGTACGCAACAAACTAACCAAGCACGCTTTTTGTCCTATAACCCCTTTTTGTCCTATGGCCCACTTTTCCCATAGCCCCACTTCGCTGGACTTCCCGACGATGCACACGCCGCGGCCGAGTCACCCCGCCCATGGCACCGCTAAGAAGCCGTCTACGGGAAACTGAAAACAAAAATTCGACTCAAACTGCAACTTTTTTGCGATTGGCAATTGTTGCGAGCCTTCCGATCGCAGATCGAGATACAAAGCCGCAGGTAATCCGCCGCTTAGCGGCCGTTTTCGCTTTACGAGATTGAAAAATGAGCCCCTAATCGCAAAAAAGTTGCAAAAAGAGCGAGATTTTTGTTTTCACAACGGGCAGATAGCTACGACAGGAACGGGACCATACGAAAAACGCGTGAAATCCCCCAGCAAGGGCAAAAGGGCATCCCCCAAAAAAAGCAAGAAGGCGAAACCCACGAGCCAACCAGATTAACTGGGCAGACTCTGCGAAAGCGCAGGGTCCTGGCAACGGCGGCAGGACAGAACCCGAGAAACTCACACAAGTCCAAGCGAGGGCAAGAGGGGCCCCGCAAAAACCACACGACCCCTAGCAACGGTAGCGAGGCAAATCTCACGAAGGGGGACTACAAAGCAGGGGGTCCGCAAGACAAAAAAAGGGAGTTGCAATACAGATATGGGGCGCAAGAAAAAAGGTCCGCCGAGGCTTCAGCGGACCTTTTCAAAAAGATAATTCACTACGCAAGCGAAGTATCCCACTCCACGATGCAGCTGTTCAAGAACGGCTTGGAGTCAGGGGCATCGGCGTTAACCATACGGAACCTTGCCTCACCCTCGGCGGTCCTCCAAACCTCAATGCGCAAACGAACGCCAGGAAGAACCGGTGAAGTGAACCGACACTTGAAGCGAGTCATTGCCTCGGGATGACCAGGGAACAGCAGGGAGATTACATGGCGCATTGCCACGCCAGCACTGCTTACACCATGAGCGATAGGGCGCTCAAGACCAGTCTGCTCGGTGTAGGACCAATCGATGTGCTGCTGATGCCAGTCTCCCATCAAACGATACACGAGAGGCCAATTCAAGCCATAGGTTTCCTCGTAAACGAAGTCTGGCTCACGGTCGGGATACTCGACAACATCCTTCGGAGGCTGCTCGCCACCCCAGCCGCCATCATAGATGCAGCAGTCGTACGTATCCACCGTGCACAGATGCGTACCGTCGGAAGAGTAGGACTTGCCTACCTGCTTGGAAAGAGATCCGCGTCCCTCACCACGATCCCAAATGGCTTCCTGGGTTACATAGGTCTCAATGTGGTCGGCCATCTTGAACGGCGCATGAAAATGAACGTCAATGCCGTAATGCAGCGATCCGGAATAATCGAAACCGTAATCGAGCGTGGTGGTCATCTCCTCGTTAACCGTAAGCGGCACTGCGAAGATGGGCAGAACCTTAAGCTCAGGGTTTTTCGCATCGCCTTCGTTAACATAGTCCAGATCGACGCGGCCGTCCCAGCCAGCACCGCACCCCAACGCGCAAATCTCCAAATCCTTGAAGGTGTAGTCGCGCACAAACGGTCCGAAGGTCTTGCCTACGATCTCGGTCGAAATAGCCATTATTACTCTCCTCTCAGATCCTCAACTGCCTTTACGCGGCAGCATTAGCGCGAATTATGCCTACCTATCGGGGAAAACGAATCGCTAGATATTGGTTAGTAGTGGTCAAGGCAACGAAATCGAGGGGTATCGGCGTGCTTTTCCCACATGACGTCGGCTAACTTTGCCCAGCCGCGTCTCACTAGTGTTGCCGGCGCCAATCCGGCGCAGACATACACGGCAGGGGCTGCACCAGCTTGGTGGCGGCAAGGGTTGTGCCAACCTGGCACCCAGCTTGCGAGCAAGCGATGCCCCAGCCCGGGCCCAGCTTGCGCAGCAAGAGTGGAGCCACTCAAACAGACAATCAATGCCGCAACAGACGGCGCCAATCGACCATACAAGCAACCAGCAACGCAATTATTCTCAAATCAGATAATCAACCGACAGCCGTGAACTTCTCCCACTCGCTCCAAACTCCCCTCCGTTCCCTATGGCTGAATGGAAGAATGGAAAGGTACCTATTCCACTCCAAGGAGGATGACATGGAATTGCTCAAGGGAAAAACCGCAATCGTTACTGGCGGTACGCGCGGTATCGGATTCGCTATTGTTAAGGCATTTCTGGACAACGGGGCCAAAGTTGCCCTGTGCGGCTCACGCGAAGGAACGGCAAGCGCAGCCGTTGAAAAGCTGAAGGCGATCAACCCCGATTATGAGGTAATGGGCATCTGGCCCGACATGACAGATCCCAACTCCATTGCCGCAGAATTCGCGAAGGTAAACGAAGCCTTCGGCCGCATCGATATCCTTGGCAACAACGCTGGTGTTTCCGCCCGCGAGTCCCTCTACAACTACGACCCCGCCGCATTCGATAAAACCATGGCGCTCAACGTCAATGCCGTGTTCTACTGCTGCAAGGCAGTTGCACCTTTCATGCGCGCCCAGGGCGGCGGTGCCATTATCAACACAAGCTCTATGGTCAGCATCTACGGTCAGCCTTCAGGCTGTGCCTACCCTGCATCCAAATTTGCGGTAAACGGCCTGACGAAGTCACTCGCGCGAGAGCTTGCCGCTGACCAGATTCGCGTCAACGCAGTGGCACCGGGCGTTACGCACACCGACATGGTAGATGCCCTGCCCAAAGAAGTAATTGATCCTCTTATTGCCACTATTCCGCTTGGCCGTATGGGCGAACCGGAAGACATTGCCAACGCATACGTATTCCTCGCCTCGGACATGGCAAGCTACATCTCCGGTGTGGTTCTTTCTGTAGACGGCTTGGCGCGCTCTTAACGGCAAAACCTTAACCTCAAAGCTGCTAGCTATTAAAGGAACGGCATCCGCAGTCAACGCGGATGCCGTTCCTTTTTAATCCGAAGAGATACCATCCTCCCCAATCACAGCAACACCCATCGGGGCATCCTCGACACTATTCATCGACGGAAACAGAGACAGGATTTTGTGAAACGGGGTGCTTGGAAAGGTCGAGGCAGATGCTGATGTACTCCCACACCAGCAATACCATCAAGATAGTCATAACAATAAGATAGCCAATCACCGCACCAGGCAAGCCCGTGAAATCTATGAGCAAAATGGGCACGAACAGCGAAAAGCCGAAGGTGATAACGTACAGTTTCATGACCGATTTCTGGCGACGCAGCACCGTGATTACCTGATACAGGAAGTCGATAATAGCCGTTACGCCGCCTGCGGCAATCATGATGAAACTCAAGCCTCTGAATTGCTCAAAATCGACACCGTACATGAAGCTCATGATGGGGATACCGATCCAGCTCATAAGGAAGATAACCACTAGCGTTAGCGCAATAACCATAGCGACAATGGCCAAGATAACCAGATGGAATCGATTGCGCTTTTCGGCATCGGCCCACATCTGAGCCATGCGCACCAACAGTGGCTTGTATACAAAGCCAACCGTAAGCAGGATAGCCTGTGCGGGGAAATACAACGCGTTGAAATACAGCTGGTTGTCATAGCTGAGCGCCGTTTCCATAACGAACTTCGGCATGTTGTCGATAAGGGCATACATGAACAGCGCGATGAACACCGGGAAACACTGCTTGAAGAGGGCGATGATGCTCTGGACGCTCTGCCTGCGCGATTTCGGTGTTTCCAACAACGCCAAGGGGAACGTAAGCACCAAGAACGTAGCAATGGCTGCCACTGCCATTGCAATACTGGAAACCCCCAGGTCACGCGTTACCAGAAGGAATAGAGAGAACACCACGAACACAACTACCGAGCGAAATGCCTGAGAGATTCCCGCAAGGTACAGCTTGTCTTTCTGCTGAAGGCGCCCTTCATACACATCAGCCAAGCCGTCGATCATCTTGTACACGCACACGCCCATGCAGATGGTGAACATCTGCTCGCTGTAACCGCGAATTCCGCAGTACACATATGCCACTGCCATCATCGCGATACACGTGATTACGCGACTGATCTGGTAGTCCGAAAACGAATGCGTTTCCTTGATGTCGGAAACTTGATAGGTACGCATGCCATAATTGCCGATGATCATCAGCAGAGTGCCGATGATGAACGCCATGGAAAACATGCCCGCCTGCTCGACACCGCACAACTGCGTTACCACAATAGTAAGGATGGGGAATACCATGCCCCACGCACCCGTGCCGATGGTGTTGCAAATATAATCACGCGTTGTTTTATGAGAAGCAAATTCTTCTTCCTGGTCGAACGACCCTTCAGAAACAACACCAAGGAGACGGTTGCACCAATTGTTAACCGCCTTTTTGACTGGATTCATCTTGCGGGGTTTGCGGGGTTTGCGGGGTTTGCTATCGGGCCTCTGCCGACGCCTGCCGTTGCCGCGCGTTTCGCGGAAGGTGTCGGCAAAAGAAACCGTCGACCCCTTTTTGCTTGCCTGCTGCGCAGCAGTGCGTGCGCGTTCCCTGAAGGATTGACCGCCTTGCGTATTCTTCGCGTGTCTTCCCTGCATGCTGATAGAAGCTAGCCTTTCTTTGTGCGGCGCCGAAAGCGCAAATATCACAAACGCAGGATAACCTGCGTCCCAATAAGTATAGGTCCCCCAACTCCGCGCCGCGCTGCCCAAAGGAATGCAACAGGAAACGCGCACGGGGAATGCACGAGATTACCAGATCCTTTGCCGATATGGGAAAACGATTCCCCATTAAGTCCTATCATGGGAAGTAACCTGCGAATAACAGCACCGACATAGAAAGGAGCAAATTCATGAAAATCGGATCGGTCATCCTTGGCTTTGCGATGATATGCATCGGAATCGTCGACCTTGCCGGGCAAGCTCCCGTGCTGGGCATCCACCCTGCCGTCTGGTTCATACTAGGTGTGCTTCTTGTTTGTTCCGACTCAGCCTGGGCAAGGCTAGCAAAAAAGAAAGCCGGCAAAAACATAGGAGACGATTTAGAAAACGATGAAGACCCAACAAACCAGGAGTAGCACCCGGTCTGGTCACGCGCCCAACGCCTTCATCGCATCACACGCTGCACAATCGCCTTCCATTGAAACGTGGGGCAAATCGCATAGAGGTTTCAGCGGCGACTGCCTGAAAGTAGTTCGCAATTTGCCTTAGCTCCACGGAAGCGCCAGGTAGACGTCTCACGCATATCCACTTGGCAACAACACGCTCTCACTTGAACATACCTGCATGTGTTATCGAAAGTTCTCAGAAATGAGAACTTTTCTCATTTCTATTGACTAACGTCGTTCCGCCAATAAAATGAGACTCGTTTTCATTTTATGCACCGCCCCTCTTGGGTGACGCATTCACGCACACGAACGGAAGACAAGGCATGGCGAGCACGGGCAATACCAAGCGATACCGCACCAAACAAAAGGAGCTTATCCTTTCATGCATCCAGGCACACCAGGGTGCTTTTTTCACCAGCAAAGATATCGCAAGCGCCTTGGCCGACCAGGGCACCAAAGTGGGAACCGCCACGGTGTATCGCAACCTTGAGCGTCTTGAAGAAGAGGGCATCATCGCCCGCACCAGCATCGAAGGCACATCCAGCATTTGTTACCGTTTTCTTCCCGACGCCCCTGAAGACGTGTACTTCTTCCTGAAGTGCGAAGAGTGCGGGAATCTTTCCCCTATCGACTGCGGTGAGCTGCAGAAGCTCTACGAGCATGTGATCGAGCATCATCACGTACGCATCAACCCCACAAAAACGGTGCTGTACGGCCTGTGCGAAGCATGCCTGGCAAAGCGCGGTGAGTAGCGGATGCTCGAACTTATCCCCCATCTTCTCGAACACGCCTTCGAAGACACCATCTATCTTGTTCCGTTTTTGCTGGTGACGTATTTTCTCCTTGAAGCCCTCGAGCACAAGGCCGGCAACCGAACCGAAGAATTGGTACAGAAAGCAGGCAAGCTCGGCCCCGCCGTGGCCGCCGTGCTGGGCGCCATCCCCCAATGCGGCTTTTCCGCCGCTGGTGCTGCGCTGTTTTCCAGCAGGGCCATCACTCTGGGCACCCTCTTTGCGGTACTGCTTTCCACGTCCGATGAAATGCTGCCGTTGTTCATCGCCGAACAGGTTGATTGGCACGTAATGGCAGGCATTGTTGGCGTAAAAGTCGCTATCGGCATGATCATGGGCTTTGCAATCGATGGAGTTTTGCGTTTCCGCCTCCATCTTGCCCAAACCAAAGCAACGCAAGAGCACAACCACGAACACGCCCGCTTCTGCAATTGCAAGCACGAGCACGCCGAAGACCATGCTTTCGGACCCGACCATTGCCACAACCCCAGTTGCCATTGTGCCAGCGCGCATACTGGCTGGACCGAAATCGCAGTAAGCGCGGTTAAGCACACTCTTGAAGTCTCGATAATCGTGTTTCTTATCTCGCTCGCACTGGTTGCCGTCATGGAAGTTGCCGGAGAAGAGGCAGTTGCCACGTTCCTCGCTTCGAACCCCGGCCTTGCTATCTTCGGCTCGGCGCTGGTTGGCCTTATCCCCAACTGCGGAGCCAGCGTAGTGATAACCCAGCTGTACCTTGATGGCATGCTGGGCACGGGCGCCATGCTTTCTGGCCTGTTGGTGTCTGCAGGAGTGGGTATCCTGGTGCTCTTCGGCGAAAATCGTCGCATCAGGCAAAACGTGGCAATCCTCGCTGGACTGTATGCCACGAGCGTTGCATGGGGGCTCCTGTTCCAAGCGCTGGGCATCACCTTTATGTAGTTGCTATTCCCCCGCTTTAAGCCATTCCAGGATTTCTGGCAGCTGATCTTGATATTGGTTGTACCCGTCGAAGTAGCTAGCACGCAAACGTTCCAGATCGGTGGTGCTGTTGCTTACGGCCATCTTGTCGGCATATACAATGTATGCCTTCCCCTCTTCCGCCAGCGCTTCAAGCTTTTCAAGTTCAGCGTTATAGCGCTTATTGCGTGTAAGCAGGGCTTCTTTCACCTTCGGGTACCTGTGATAACTGTTAGCGATGGCCTTGGCGCTTGCGCCGATGTCGTCAACAGGCTTGCGGAAGCCCTCGGCTCTCGTGAGGACAGCCAGAATACGGGGACATCCCGAATCGAGTGCCAGCTGCAACGGAATGCCGGCGCCAACGCCCAAACCGCCATCGTAGTACACGTGATCGCCAATATGAACCGGCGGCATCACCACAGGGAGCGTACTGCTGGCGCGCACACGCACCATCAAGTCCTCCAACGTTGCCATATCTTCCTTATGCCAGACCACCGATTCGCCCGTATCGCGATCAAATGCTTGAATTGAGCAAGGAGTTGGGTTTTGGGCAAACGCCTCGAAATTAAACGGCAATACGCCTTCGGGCAAACCCGCTTCCTCATAGATCCAATGAGCTGAAAACATGCCCTTACCCTGAGCAAATGTTTTAGCGCCACCGAATTCGGGCTCCATTACCAAATCAGTAAAGCTGGCACGGGTGCGCCAGATATCTCCTGAAAGATAATTCACGGTATGGCTTGAACCAGCAGAAATACCGCACACGTGACCAAAGGTTATATTCTGTTCGAGCAGAAGCGATGCCATTGCGGCCGTATAGCTCGCACGCATCCCACCGCCCTCGAACATCAACACGGTATTAGCTGCATGGAAGTTTGCTCTCTTCATGGGTACCCCCTCGTTTTTTCCATCCACAAGAATACCCCTGTTCAAGCCCGTTAAAAACCAACGGTCACCATGCTGTTGATGGAATTTGGTCTGCTGCTGGCCCCAAAGCCTCCTGGGCAACTATGCACTCCAATTTCGTTAGCGGTGTTCGCCCACCGCCGCCTAGCGAAGGCACCTTGTTGGGCCAACCAGCTTCTTACCCGCCCTGTTTCACATTGCCCTCAGCTTGTGGCACCACTAGAGCTCAGCGCCAACTTCAAGTGCAGGAACGAGCCCTGCCTGATTGCCAATGCATGAATCGCCGGGAAAATGCAATGAATCGGCACCGGGCACTCCACAAGCACCCGCAAGGAAAACGGTATACTTTTTAAAGATGAGCTGGGATTTTGCATTGATGCCCAGCTTCAGCATCAGGCTAGCAGCTGCACGGGGAATCGCAGCGCCCACCTGAACACAAACCGTCTAACAACCAAAAGGCGACGGAATCGAGGGGATCATGGACAAAGACCGCCGCGCCAACTTCCTGCGGAAACTGCACTCTTTCGCAGGCGTATTTCCACTGGGAATCTTTCTCTGCTTCCATATGTGCGTAAACTACTCCGCAAACTGGGGAACCACCCCATACGACACCATGGGCTCATTTATGGCCCATATGCCCTACAAGGTTGTGCTGGAAACATTCGTAATTTTCCTGCCCCTTTTATTCCATGCCCTCTATGGCGTCTACATCTCCCTCACCTCAAGCGTTACCGTGAAACGCTATCGCTACTTCCGCAACTGGTGCTACGTGCTGCAACGTATAGCGGGCATCGTCACACTGCTCTTTGTGATTTGGCATATCTATGGCACAAAACTACAAGTTGAACTTACCGGCGTTGACCCAAGCTATGCCATGGTGGCGGGAATCGTTGCCACACCAATCGGGCTTACGCTGTTCGCCATAGGCCTTCTTTGCAGCATCTACCACTTCTGTAATGGCCTTTGGACGTTCCTTATTACCTGGGGAATCACCGTTTCACCCCGCTCCCAAAAAATATCAGGCTACGTACTGTTCGCCCTGTTTATCGCATTCGCTGCGTTTGGCCTAAAGGCACTGTCCGCCTTTGCCGGCTAAACCCGCACGCTACAAGAAAGAGGCTGTTATGGGCAAAGGATCAATCGCAGTTGTTGGCGGAGGCCTTGCGGGGCTGATGGCAACTTTGAAAATCGTAGAAGCAGGCTTGAGCGTTGACTTGTTTTCGCTCGTTCCCTTCAAGCGCTCGCATTCCGCCTGTGCGCAAGGGGGTATAAACGCCGCGCTGAACACCAAAGGTGAAGGTGATTCGATAGACGAGCACTTCGACGACACCATTTACGGTGGCGACTTTTTGGCGAACCAGCCGCAGGTACGCGCCATGTGCGAAGCTGCCCCAAAAATCGTCAACATGTTCGACCGCATGGGCGTAATGTTCAATAGAACCCCTGAGGGCTTGCTTGACCTGCGCAGATTTGGCGGTACGCAAAAACGACGCACCGCCTTTGCTGGTGCTACAACCGGTCAGCAGCTCCTCTATGCGCTCGACGAACAGGTGCGCGCTCTTGAAGTTGAAGGCAAGGTGCGCACCTATGTCGGATGGGAATTCGTTTCCACCATAATCCATAACGGCGTATGCTGCGGAATCACCGCGCAAGATCTTTCGTCCATGGAGATACGCGCCTTCCCCGCCGATGCGGTTGTTGTCGCAACCGGAGGTTGCGGTGCCGTATTCGGCAAATCAACCAACTCCACCATCAACACCGGCTACGCTGCAGCTCGTTGCTACCAACGAGGAGCGCTCTACGCCAACGGCGAGTTCATCCAAATCCATCCCACTGCAATTCCCGGCTTCGATAAAAACCGCCTGATGAGCGAATCGGCACGCGGGGAAGGCGGCAGGGTCTGGACCTACAAGGATGGAAAGCCTTGGTATTTCCTGGAAGAAAAGTATCCCGCGTACGGCAATCTGGTGCCTCGCGATATTGCCACGCGCGAAATCTTCGACGTATGCGTGAACCAGCACCTGGGTATCAACGGCCAAAACGTGGTGTACCTGGACGTTTCCCATATCCCCGCATCCGTTTTGAACGCGAAGCTGGAAGGCATACTGGATATCTACCAGAAGTTCGTAGGCGACGACCCGCGCAAGGTGCCCATGCGCGTAGCACCCAGCGTCCATTACTCAATGGGCGGGCTTTGGGTCGGACTCGATCAGCAAACAAACATCCCAGGCTTGTTTGCCGCAGGTGAATGCGACTATACCCAACATGGAGCCAACCGCCTTGGAGCGAATTCCCTTCTCTCTGCCGTATTCGCCGGCATGACAGCCGGACCCAACGCCGCCGCCTATGCCAAGGGGCTCCCAGAAGGCCAGAACATCCCCCAAAGCGTCTACGAAGCAGCCGCCGCAAAGGATGAATCAGATTATCGAAGCATTTTGAAGCTTGATGGCACCGAAAACGCCTACCGCCTGCATCAGGAAATGGGCGAACTGATGACAAAGAATGTCACTGTGGTTCGCAACAACGCGGATTTGGCCGAAACGTTGGTTAAGCTCGAAGAAATCGATGAACGACTTTCCCGCATCGGCGTTCAAGACAAAGCAACCTGGAGCAACGCAAATGTGCCGTTCATTCGTCAGCTTTATGGCATGGTTGATCTCGCCATGGTCATCACAAAGGGCGCGTTGGAGCGAAACGAAAGCAGGGGAAGCCACTTTAAACCGGAATTCCCCGATCGCAACGATGAGGAATGGCTTAAAACCACCATCGCTCGTTACGATATTGCTTCGCGCAGCCCGGTGCTCAGCTACGAAAAGGTAGACACCTCACTTATTGCGCCCCGTAAACGCGATTACACGAAAGCTCATTAGAAGGAGGCTTGCCATGAATACCGAAACCGCAGGCCATGACCCTATTCGTCTCATCGTCAAGCGACAAGAAGGCCCCAACGCAAAACCGCATTGGGAAGAATTCAGCGTTGCCCATCAACCGCATATGAACGTGGTGTCAGCCCTGATGGAAATTAGGAAGAACCCCGTAAACGCCCAAGGCAAACCAACCACCCCCGTGGTTTGGGAAAGCGTATGCCTTGAAGAGGTTTGTGGAGCCTGCACCATGATCATCAACGGCACACCACGCCAAGCCTGTTCGGCTCTTATCGACGATCTAAGGCAACCCATTCGTTTGGAGCCACTAACCAAGTTCCCCCTGGTACGCGACTTGAAAGTGGACAGAACCCTTTTGTTTGATGCCCTGAAAAAGACCCATGCCTGGATCGACATAGATGGTCCTTTCGATTTAGGACCGGGACCACGCATGTCCGCACGCACTCAAAGCTGGGCATATGAGCTGTCTCGCTGCATGACCTGTGGCTGCTGCTTCGAAGCCTGCCCTAATACCGGGCATACAAATCAGTTCCTCGGACCTGCCGCCATTTCCCAGGTCCGCTTGTTCAATGCCCATCCCACCGGCAAGTTGAACAAACAAGAGCGTCTGCGTTCAATTATGGGAGCCGATGGCATAACCAGCTGTGGCAATGCCCAAAATTGCGTTCGGGTATGCCCCAAAGACATTCCCCTTACCACCTCTATCGCCCAGATGAACCGCGATACCACGGTACAGAGCATCCGAAATGTCTTTGGAAGCGATGCATAGCGCATAATACCGGTACCAGCGCATAAAAAATGGGGCTCCACCAAGGAGCCCCATTTGCTTTACCAAATGCTATTTCAGCAGATCGGCAGCAACTTCTTTTGCGCAAGCCAAGCCATCGGCAAGCGAATTGACCACCAAGGTGGAACCATGCTTTGCGTCACCTGCAGCATAGATGGGCGTCTCGCCCTCGTGCTTAACGCGATGTGTGCCCTCAACCATAACGGGGCGAACTCCGCGTCCGTCGACAACATCAGCACCCAGAGCATCATAGATGCCACGTTCGGGTCCGGTAAAACCGCATGCAATTAGAACCAGCTGAGCAGGCATAACGCGCTCGGTATCCATCTGACGCTGGGGAGCACCCTGGCTCCAATCAAGCGTAACCACGCGCAAGCCAGTTACGTGACCTTCTTCACCCAGAACCTCTACCGTATCGGCAGCGAACGAGCGCGGATCCTCTTTGAAATGCTCGATTGCCTCACGTTGGCCGTAGTCAGTCTTTTTCACGAAAGGCCATTCGGGCCACTGGTTGGAAGCAGCACGCACCTCGGGAGGCGCAGCGTTGTACTCCAGCTGATGCACGCTCTTTGCGCCCTGGCGAAGAGCCGTTGCGATGCAGTCGGTGCCCGTGTCACCACCACCGATAACAACAACATCCAGGTCCTTGGCAGAAATTGCCGGTTCAGTGCCGTTGATTACCGATTTCGTGGAAGAAGTAAGGTAATCAACCGCGAACACCACGCCTTTTTGATCGGCGCCAGGAGCGGCAAGACCACGCGGAGCCGCTGCGCCAACGGCAACAACAACCGCATCGAAGTCGGACTTCAGGCGCGCTGCCACCGCTTCTTCGGATGCATCGGTATTCAGTTCGAAGGAAATGCCTCCTTCTTCGAGGAACTTGATGCGACGATCAACGATTTCCTTCGGCAACTTCATGTTCGGGATACCGTACATCAGCAAACCGCCAGCGCGGTCATGGCGCTCAAATACGGTTACGCGAATGCCCGCTTCGGCCAGCTGCCAAGCAGCTCCCAAGCCACAGGGGCCAGAACCAATCACCGCAACCTTCGGCGCACCCGCCGCAGGTTTCGGCAAGGGCTTAGGACCGCCCGCTGCCCACTGATGATCGGAAATGGCGCGCTCGTTGTCACGGATGGTGGTAGGGCCCTCGATGGAGGCAAGGTTGCAAGCAGCCTCGCACAGCGCCGGGCATACACGGCCCGTGAACTCAGGGAACGGATTGGTGAGCGACAGTCGTTCGGCCGCTTCGTCCCACAAACCGCGATACACCAAATCATTCCATTCAGGAATAAGGTTGTGCAGCGGGCAGCCCGAAGGGCGCGCCTTGCCGAAACTGTAGCCAGCCTGGCAAAACGCCACACCGCACATCATGCAACGGCTCGCCTGGACCTGCTGCTCCTCTTCGGAAAGTGGCAAGGCGAATTCCTTGAAGTCTTCAATGGCCTCCAACGCCGTACGTTCACCATGAGCAACGCGATCGTGCTCGAGATATGCTCCTGCTTTGCCCATTACTGGCGCCCCTTTCCTACAATCTCGTATGCCTCTTCAAGCGCTTCCTCATGGCTCTTGCCTTCAGCCTCTGCCGCGGCAACGATCTGCAGAACACGCTCATATTCGACCGGGATTACCTTTACGAAGTGCTGCTTCATAGCTTCGAAGCGATACAGCATCTTGATGCCACGGGGGCTCTGCGTATAACCGACATGCTCTTCGATAAGGCTATGGATAAGCTCAATTTCGGCCTCGGTGGGAACTTCAAGCTTTACCGAGCCCATGTTGCAGCGGCTTTCCAACGTACCGTACTCGTCGTACACGTAAGCTACGCCACCGGTCATGCCCGCTGCAAAGTTCAAGCCAACCTCGCCCAAGATCAGGGCAGTGCCACCGGTCATGTATTCGCAGCCATGGTTGCCAACGCCTTCAACCACGATGGTGGCACCGGAATTGCGTACACCGAAGCGTTGACCAGCAAGGCCGTTTACAAAACCGCGACCCGACGTTGCTCCAAAGAAGGCAACGTTGCCCACAATAGTGTTCTCGTCGAACTTGTACGTGGCATCTTCGGAAGGATGAACCGAAAGGATACCGCCGGAAAGGCCCTTGCCGAAGTAGTCGTTCGCATCGCCCGTAACGTTGAGCGTAACGCCCTTCGGGATGAAGGCGCCGAAGCTCTGGCCGGCAGAGCCTTCGCAGTCAACCGTCACCGAACCATCGGGCAGGCCTTCGGGGTGCGCCTTGGTTACCGCAGCGCCCAAGATGGTGCCCACGCAACGATTTACGTTGGCGATATCGGCACGGAAACGAACCGGCTTCATGTGCTTGCGAGCCTGCTCGGTCATGGGCAGGAACAACGTGGAGTCAAGCGACTTTTCCAGCTCCACGTCGTACTTCATCTGAGGCAAGAAATGACGACCAGCAGCACCAGGAATATGGGCGCCGAACTCGCATTCGCCATTGGCGAGCACCGAAGAAAGGTCGAGCAGGTTAGCCTTCCAGTTGCCCGGCACTTCAACCTGGCGCAAGCACTCGGGATGGCCAACCATTTCATCTACCGTGCGGAAGCCAAGCGATGCCATAACCTCACGCAGCTGCTCGGCAACGAAGAGCATGAAGTTCACCACGTGCTCGGGCTTGCCGCGGAAGCACTTGCGCAAGCGGCAGTTCTGCGTGGCAATACCAGCGGGGCACGTATCCTGCTGGCAGTCGCGTTGCATCAGGCAGCCCATAGCAATGAGCGGCATCGTCGCAAAACCGAACTCTTCAGCGCCAAGCAAGCAGGCCACGGCAACATCCTTGCCGTCCATCAGCTTGCCGTCAGCCTCAAGAACAACGCGCGAACGCAGGCCGTTCTGCAGCAGCGTCTGCTGAGCCTCGGCAATGCCAAGCTCGAGAGGCAAACCTGCATGCCAGATAGAATCGCGCGGAGCAGCGCCCGAACCGCCATTGTGGCCAGAGATCAAGATCTTGTCGGCAGCGCCCTTGGCAACGCCGGTTGCGATGGTGCCAACGCCGGCCTCGGAAACGAGCTTCACGGAAACGCGCGCATTGGGGTTTGCGTTCTTCAAGTCGAAGATCAGCTCTGCCAAGTCTTCGATGGAGTAGATGTCATGATGCGGCGGAGGCGAAATCAAGCCAATGCCCGGAGTAGACTGGCGAACTTCGGCGATCCAGGGATATACCTTCTTACCAGGCAAGTGGCCGCCTTCGCCAGGCTTTGCGCCTTGAGCCATCTTGATCTGAATCTCGATAGCCGAAGAAAGATAGCGGCTCGTTACACCGAAGCGACCGGAAGCAATCTGCTTGATGGCAGAATTCATGGAATCGCCGTTAGGAAGCGGGGTCTCGCGCTTCGGGTCTTCGCCGCCTTCACCAGAATTCGAGCGGCCGCCCAGACGGTTCATGGCAATAGCCATGCACTTGTGAGCTTCCTCGGAAATGGAACCGTAGCTCATAGCGCCCGTGTTGAAACGCTTGGCGATGCTTGTGGCGGGCTCAACCTCTTCCAATGGAACAGGGGTACGATCAGTTACGAAGTCGAGCAGATCGCGCAAGCGAATCGCGCGCCCTTCCTGATGCAGATGATCGCTGTATTCCTTGAACATCTCATAATTGCCCTCACGGCAAGCATGTTGCAACAAGTAGATGGTCTGCGGATCGATAAGATGTTCTTCACCGCCCTGCGGACGCCACTTGGTAAGGCCCAAGGAAGGCAGCTGCTCGGGTGCCGGCGTGTTGAGGATAGCCACGGCATCGTCGTAGCGCTGATCCTCTTCGCGCTGAACATCGGCAACACCCAAGCCGCCCACACGGGAAACAGTGCCAGCAAAATACTGATCAACGAACTCCTGCTTGAAACCAACAGCCTCAAAGATCTGAGCGGAATGGTAGCTCTGAACCGTGGAAATACCCATCTTCGACATGATGGAGGTGATTCCCGCGGTTACCGCCTTGTTGTAGTTCGCAACGCCCTCTTCGGCAGATACGGACAAAGCGCCCTTTGCCGCCAAATCAGCGATGCACTCATGGGCCATATAGGGATAGATACCCGAAGCGGAATAGCCAACCAAAGCAGCGAAGTCGTGTGCGGAAATGGCATCGCCCGTCTCAACCACGAAATCGGCAAAGGTGCGAACACCCACACGAATAAGGTGGTTGTGAACAGAAGAAACCGCCAGAAGCGAAGGAATAGGCACTTCGCCTTCTGCAGCACGGTCGGAAAGCACGATGATGCTTACCCCGTTGCGCACGGCCTTTTCAACACTGCAAGCCAAGTTTTCCAGTGCCTCTTCCAAGGCGTTCTCACCGTCTTCGCGACGATACGTAGCGCTGAAGCGCTGGGCTTTGAAACCAACGCGATCAACCGCGCAGATGCGATCGAACTGATCCTTCGTCAGCATAGGGCCATCGAGGCGAATCAGCTGGCATGCCGTGCGGGAATCTTCCAGAAGATTGCCGTGGTTGCCAATATAGAGCACGCTCGAAGTAACCAGGCTCTCACGCAAAGCATCGATAGGTGGATTGGTTACCTGGGCAAACAGCTGGTAGAAGTAATCGAAGAAGGAACGGTTCTTTTTCGAAAGGCATGCGAGAGAAGCGTCGATTCCCATGGAAGCCAGGGGCACACCGCCCTTTTCAGCCATGGCGCGAACCACCTCATCCACGTCATCCCAGTGATAGCCCAGCTTTGCCATGCGTACGGTCATGGGAACCTCTGCATCGCGTGCAGCATCGTTTTGAACAGGTGCGTCAAGATCGGAAACTTCGATCTTTTCTTCCTTTACCCAATCGCTGTAGGGCTTTTCCTTTGCATAGCGGGCGCGCAGTTCATCATTCCAAATAACGCGATCGGCCGTAGTGTCGATCTCCACCATTTCGCCAGGACCAAGGCAACCTGCGGTAAGGATGTTGGAGGGCTCGATTTCGATGGTTCCAACCTCGGATGAAAGCAGGAAGCGATCGTCACGCGTGACGTAGTAACGAGCAGGACGCAGGCCGTTGCGGTCGAGCGCAGCACCGAACGTGGAGCCATCGGTGTAGGCGATAGCAGCGGGGCCGTCCCACGGCTCCATGAGCATGGACTGGTACTCGTCATAGGCACGGCGACGAGCGGGGAGCGTTTCGTTGTGGTCCCACGGCTCGGGCAGCAACATGGAAACGGCGCGGGTCATATCGCGACCATTCATCACCAAGAACTCGAGCACATTATCGAGGATGGCGGAGTCGGAACCTTCCTTGTTGATGATAGGCAGAACAGATTCCAGATCCTTGCCCAAAACCGGCGAGTACAGGTTTGGTTCGCGGGCGCGAATCCAGTTCACGTTGCCCTTCAACGTATTGATTTCGCCATTATGGATGATGTAACGATTCGGATGGGCACGTTCCCACGAAGGGGTGGTGTTCGTGGAGTAGCGCGAATGAACCAATGCGATTGCGGTCTTCACCGCTGCATCGGAAAGGTCCAGGTAGAAACGGCGCATCTGGGTAGCAACAAGCATGCCCTTGTACACGATGGTACGTGCGCTGAAAGAGCACACATAGAAGATATGACCCTTCAGCGCATGCTCGGCATCGGCGGCCTTTTCCACCATACGGCGACATACGTACAGGCGGCGCTCGAACGCTTCGCCGCGCTCAACGTCTTCGGGGCGACCTACGAATGCCTGCAGGATAGTAGGCATGCAGGCGCGTGCGGTGGAGCCCAAATCGTGGGGATCGATGGGAACCTCGCGCCAAAACAGCAGGGGCAAACCAGCCTTCGCACAACCTTCTTCGAAAATGCGCTTGGAAACCTCTACGCCACGCTCGTCTTGGGGAAAAAAGAGCATAGCCACGCCATAGTCGCCTTCATCGGGAAGAAGATGACCGTACTTCTGCGCTTCCTTACGAAAGAAGTGGTGCGGAACCTGGAACAAGATACCGGCGCCATCACCCGTATTATGCTCCAAACCTTTACCACCGCGATGCTCCAGATTGACAAGGACCGAAAGGGCATCGTCGATCATCTGATGCGAGCGCACACCCTTCAGATGTGCCAGCGCGCCAATACCGCACGCATCATGCTCGAACTCAGGACGATACAGCCCGCTTTGCGCAGGCACGTTCCGTGTTTGCATTCTGAACCTCTCACTCTCACAATCGAAAAGCCGCTGAGTGTTTGTCCTCTCCGCTCAACGACTTTCGCGAACCGTTTGCCTTTCCCGTTTTAAGAAAGGTGGGGATAATTCGCTAGCAAACAAGGTACCGCCTTCGGCAGGCAGCTTTTGGCTTCGTTTCGATACGTAACAAAGCAGATTTCAAGAGTTAACACGCATGAAATAAGTGGTTCAAAGCATCATGCAAAGCTCGCAGGCACATAGGCACGACGGTAAAAACCGCGGGCGCCATCAGATACCACCTGGCATATGGCGCCAATGGCAACCATTGAAATAACCGTACCAACGCCCACGCCGAACAGGTGGCCCATCATCGCAAGCGCCATTACGCATGCAATAGAGAAACGCAACACGTCGTTGATGATCTTCGCCTTACCGAAGGGAAGATGGGTGATTTTCATAAAGGCCTGCGTGCAGCCATCGGCGGGGTTCAAAACGAAATTCATAGCCACCATGGCGCTTACCCCTATGCCGATAAGTGTGATGCCGATCGTGAACATAATGCAGCTGGTTAGCAGGCTTGGGTCATGGCAAAACCAGAAGAAATCAAGCCCCAATACGAAGTCAAATAGGTCGATCAGGCAACCGAACGCAAAGGCAAAAGGAATCTGAAGAGCGATTTTGACATTGAGCGTTCGAAACACCAGAACCTGAATAAGGATATCGATGCAGTATAGGCATATGCACGATTGCCCCAAGGTAAGCAGATGGGTGCCTTCGCTGAACACCAACGGTATCGACTGGAATGCCGGCGCGCCGAAATCACTTCGCGCACTCAAGACAACACCAACGCCCAAAATCAAAATGCCACCAAAATATATGGCTACGCGCAAAGGCATGGAGCGGGTTATGGCAGCCTTGCCTTCCCCTGTTGCGGTGCTTCCCATGGTAATCTTCTTTCCCCCTCGATCCGCCGCTCCAAACCTTCCCTCCGATGGAACGACGATTTTCATGCCAGTGTAGCAGTATGGTGCCGCTCGGTGCATTTAACGCGGTTCATCGGGTATGCTGAAAGAGTGTATCGGCGCGAGGGGAAGGGACCGAAATGGCAAAGAAAATCACGAAGAAGCAGGCGAAGAAAGCAACCGAGGCAGCAGTTGAAAACGCCTTGGAAAAATATCTTTCAACAACGCTTAGCGCCGATGAAGGAAAACAGACCGGCGACACTTCGCCCCTCGGAACGCCCTACCGCCGTGGCTCGGTAACCCTGCGCGGAAAGATGGTCCCTCGCCACAGCACCACAGGAAAGCTGATCAGCGAAGAGCCGGGCACTGATTGGCGCGATGCCGACCCTTGGCGCACACTACGCATCCAGTCTGAGTTCGTAGACGGCTTTGACGCTCTTGCCAAATTAGGGCCGGCGGTATCCATATTCGGATCGGCTCGAACCGAACCAACCGACCCTTACTATGAACACGCCATGCAAATTGCAGGCAAGCTCGCCAATAAGGACATCGCCGTCATTACCGGCGGCGGCCCCGGCATCATGGAGGCGGCCAACCGCGGAGCAGCGCTTGCGGGAGGCACTTCGGTGGGTCTTTCCATTGAGCTCCCCTTCGAAGAAACCACCAACGATTGGGTAAATCTCGGAATCGAATTCCGCTATTTCTTCGTCCGCAAGACCATGTTCGTGAAGTACTCTTCAGGCGCAATCTTCTTCCCTGGAGGCTACGGCACGCTTGACGAGATGTTCGAAGTGCTGGTGCTGGCGCAAACACATAAGATCGGGAACATGCCTATCGTGCTATTCGGTACCGAATATTGGCAAGACCTGGTCAAGTGGATCAAAGGGCCCTTGCTTGATCAGAACATGATCAGCGAATCTGACATCGACTTGTTCACCGTTACCGACAGCCATGAAGAAGCCATCCGCATAGCAACAAGCGGCATTACATCGAAATAACCTATCCCGAAAGGAACGTTATGCCCATCGAACTGGTTGATTGCCATACCCACACCGTGTTTTCCGACGGGAAAAGCACTTTTCGGGAAAACATGCAGGAAGCCCTAGCGAAGGGAATAACAACCATAGCCTGCACCGACCATTGGGGCAGGCCAAGCTTCATCGATTGCTCCATCGAAGAAGGCAAGCTCAAGCAGTACGCTTTCGCAATCGAGCGCGTGCGGGGCGAATTTCCCGAACTCGAAATTGTGCATGGCCTGGAAGCAGACTGGTACCCGGGCTGCAGCACCGATTTGACGGAAACACGCGGCAACGCAACGTTCCTTCTCGGATCCATCCACTACCTTCAAGAAAAGGCACTCGACTGGGATGAAGACATGCGCATCTGGGAAGAGCTGGGGGCAAACGAGCTTTGGCGGCTCTACGCTGAAGAATGGTGCAAGGCGGCAACAAGCGGCCTGTTCGATTCCATGGCGCATCCCGACTTGCCGCGCCTGTTTAGCCTTTCCGGCTATGCGCCTTCGCTCGACCTTGCTCCGCTATTCGATTCCATGGCGCAGGCAGCCCGCGAGGGCAAAATCCACGTTGAGATCAACACGGCAGGCTTGACCAAGGACTTTGCCGATTTTTATCCGCAGGAACCCTTGCTGAAGCGCTTTTTCCAGGCTGGCGTGCCACTGACCGTGGGCTCTGATGCCCACCACGCAAACCGCATTGGCGATAACGTCCATGAGGCCTATCGCTATGCTCGCCGCATAGGGTATACCTCTATTGACGCGCCAACCGCCCAAGGGGATTGGCGCAGCATAAGCATCGAAAGCGTTTAGCCCACTATCAGCATGCAAAGAAGTGGCATCCATCAAGACCAGATGCTACTTCTTCTTCTCTGATATTCTGCAATTTCAACAGTGCCGCGAATTGTCCGGCGGTAACGCTTTGAGCAACCACCCATTCCTGCAACTAGGCGTTTCCGTCATAAGCAAAAAGCTTATTTGTGCAGGTCTTCCACTTCCGCAAGGTTGCCAAACGCCCTGATATAGATGCGCAAAGCGCGCTTCAGCTCTTCTTCGGCAATGCCCTCGTTGGCAGCATGCATGCCCCCTACCCAACTCGGTACGGGATACGCCCCCTCTTCTGCGGGGCCAAAGCTTACGGCATTGGGGAACTCGCGGGCATAGGTGCCACCTCCCATGGTGAAAGGACGCACCTTTTTGCCTGTGGTGGAGCAATACGCATCCATGAGCGCACGAACGGGGGCCGTATCGGGGTCCACCACAAAAGGATCCTTGCATGCGGTAACGGCAATCGAAGCGCCTTGGGCATGCGACAATGCCTCAAATGCAGTGCTGAGCTCGCTGCCGGTAATTGCCGCGGGGAAGCGAATGTCCTCGGTCATGACAAAAGCGCCGTTGACCTTGTTCATCATGCCAACAACGCTGGTCAAATTGCCAAAATCAGCATCTGAACAGGCAATATCGGCAATTGCCCCATCGGTGCATTCAGCCATGCTGGCAGCAAATTGCAACCATGCATTTTCTTCACCAGAACACACACCAGCAGAAACAAGATAGCGGCACAGAATACCGATGGCATTCAACGTGCCTTCAGGGAGCGAGGCATGCCCCGCAATACCCGTTGCAGTAACAAGGGCCCCTTCTTCGCAAGAGGAAACTTCTATGCGATCGGCCTTTGGCAGATTTTCCGCATCAACGCAAACCACAGCACGCGCTATGCCGGGCACCGCATTGGGGGCTGTTCCTGCTGTAAAAGAGGCAATAGCACCTTCAATGATTCCAGAGGTTAGTGTTGCTCCAAATTGCCCTTTCTCGCCATAGCACAAGGGGAATTCGGCATCGGGAGTAAACAGGAAATCGGGGGCATCGTTGTGCTCCAAGTAGTAGGGGACATCGCCCATCCCCGACTCCTCATTGCAGCCAAAAATGAAACGCACCGCATGGCGCAGGTTCGCACCGCGATCAAGCCAGAATTTCAAGCCATACAACGCCGTGAGCAGCGGAGCCTTATCGTCGGAGGTGCCGCGTCCAACAAGCACGCCATCCTTGCAAGTAAGGCTGAACGGATCGAAATCCCAACCCTCCCCAGCGGGAACCACATCAACATGGCCGATAACGCCAATCTGTTGCCCGCTTTCGCCTGGCAAATCGGCAAAACCGGCGTACCCATCTCCATCATGAGGCTCCAACCCCATCCGCTGGGCAATGGCAAGCGCTTCGTCAAGCGCCGCACGAGGCCCCGGACCGAAAGGCGCACCGAGCGCCGCGTGCTCGACATCAAGCGAGCTATCAATGGAAATCAAGCGTTGGGCGTCGGTCAAAAATGCCGGCCACTGCTCTGCAACAAATGCCTCGATGTCTTCCTCGGTTGCCCGCATAGTGCACCTCTTTCGCCATGAAATAAAAATACGGGCTGGCAAGTGCCGACCCGCACATAATCTTATCGCTCTTTAGAACCTGAAATCATTTCCCGTTCCTGCAAGGATTTCACCAACATGCTGTTCGGCGATACGTCGTGTCTTTTCGTTGGGGATGTTCAACAGTTCACGCTTCACCATAGCAAGGCCCTTTTCCTTGGTTTCGGGAGTGGCATAATCGGCCAAATACTCCGTGAGTGTCATCAAGGCATTCGGATGGCAGTAGTTAAGGATCTCACCGTTCTTGCAGAAGCTCATGAACCTATCGCCCGTGCGCCCTGCCCGATAGCAAGCCGTGCAGAAGCTAGGTATGTGGTTATTGTCCATCAACCAGCTGATAACCTCATCGAGCGTGCGCTGATCCGACACGTCGAACTGCTCGGTATCATGCGGGCGCTCCGGCTCGTTGTAGCCGCCAACACTGGTGCGGGACCCACCGGAAATCTGGCTTACGCCATACTGCAAAGCGTGCTCACGCACCTGCTGACCTTCGCGAGTAGAGATAATCATGCCGGTATAGGGCACGGTAATGCGAATGAGGGCAATGATCTTCTCGAACATTTCGTCAGGAATGCCGTTGTCAAACATGTCTGGGTCGATGTCCATCGCAGGCTTAACACGCGGAACGCTGATGGTGTGCGGGCCCACGCCGTGCACTGCCTCCAAATGCTCAGCGTGCATGATCAGGCCGGCAAACTCGTAGCGATATCCCTGCAATCCGAACAATACACCCAGGCCCACATCGTCGATGCCGCCCTCCATGGCGCGGTCCATCGCTTCGGTATGCCAATCGTAATCACGCTTCGGACCTGTGGGGTGCAGCTCCTGGTAACCCTTTTTGTTATACGTTTCCTGGAACAGAATGTATGTGCCAATCTCTGCTTCTTTAAGCATGCGGTACTCTTCGACCGTGGTCGCGGCAATGTTCACGTTAACGCGTCTGATTGCGCCATTGCAGTGTTTGATGGAATAGATGGTTTCCATGCTCTCCAGGATGTATTCGATGGGGTTGTGCTTCGGGTCTTCACCTGCTTCGATGGCCAGGCGCTTATGACCCATATCTTGCAAGGCAATAACCTCAGCGCGAATCTCTTCCTGAGTGAGCTTCCTGCGGGGGATGGTGCGATTCTTTGCGTGATACGGGCAATACAAGCAGCCGTTCACGCAGTAGTTAGAAAGATACAGCGGCGCAAAAAGAACAATACGATTACCGTAGTAGGCCAGCTTAATCTGGTGCGCCAGTTCTTTGATTTCCCTATTGATCTGCGGATCTTCGCAGGCCAGAAGAACGCTTGCCTCACGATGGGTTATAACCGCACCATGATCGGCAGAAGGATGCAGGTTGGCACGTGCCTTGTCCAAAATGCGGCGGCACAACTCGATATCGTCTTTATGCGCATCAGCGTAGGCGATGGAATCGAGGATCTCCGCGTCGTTGATGAACTCGTCGGCGCGAAGCGATTTCGGATCGTAGCGGAATTCCGTCATTAGTTCTTCTTTCGCTTTGCCTTTATAGAAACGAACGGCAAAAGCAAACGGGCATCACCTTTGCCGAAGATATGGTTATCGCACGTATGCGCAACTGTGTCTAATCTACTGCTAATTGAGACAGCCCGCTCACCAGAAACCACGCTCATCTACAAACGGCACCATAAACTGTTAAAGAAACGAAACAATACAATGGGAACAGTCCTAGAAAGACGCACGGGAAAGGGTTCATATGGGCATCGCGCAAAAAAGACACCCACGGGGGCAAACGCCACAATCATCTTCTACAGGCACGCCTCTTCTTGCCGAAAGCGGCCCTGCACTCATGCGTACCCCAAAGGGCATGCGTATGGCGATCGGCCTGTTCGGGCGACGCAATGTAGGCAAATCGAGCGTGCTGAACGCCATTACCAACCAGCAAACCAGCATCGTTTCCGCCGTAGCAGGCACCACCGCCGACCCGGTAGACAAACCTATGGAACTCCTGCCTTTGGGCCCCGTGCTGTTCATCGACACTGCAGGCATCGACGATGACCAGGAAACCGTTGGCGAACTGCGCACCCAACGCACCAAAAAGGTATTTGACCGTTGCGATATGGGCGTCATCGTAGCCGAGGCTGGCACCTGGGGTCCCTACGAAGAGGAAATTGCCGCCCAGCTTTCCAAGCGAAGCATCCCCTTCATCATTGTGTGCAACAAAACAGATCTGCTTCCCGTTGGTGCCCAAGGATCTAATTCCGACTCCCCTGGCTCGGCCGAAAGTCACACACCGCGAGGAACCGTCGTCGATCCCCAGCAAGAAGCGCTTATCGCAGCATGCCGCAGCACCCTTCCCCGTGACCTCCAGCAAAAACCTCTGGTTTGCATGTGCGCGGCAAAGCGAGAAGGCGTACTTGAGCTGCGCCAAGCCCTGCTCGACAACGCGCCCGAAGAATTCGTGAACGACCCGAAAATCATCGGAGACATCGTTGATCCAGGCTCGGTGGTTATCTTGGTTATCCCCATCGACAAAGAAGCGCCAAAAGGGCGCCTTATCCTCCCTCAGGTTCAAGCCATTCGCGATTTGCTCGACTCCAGCTGCCTTTCACTTTGCGTTACCGACAAGGAACTGCCGCACGCATTGGCGGCGCTGAAAGAACCGCCCGCCTTGGTGGTTACCGATTCCCAGGCGTTCGACAAGGTGGCGGCAATCGTGCCGGAAAACGTTCCCCTTACTGGCTTTTCGGTTGCGTTTGCCCGCTTCAAGGGAGACTTGCCCACCCAAGCCCTAGGAACGCTTGCCATCGACAAGCTCACAGAAAAATCCCGCGTGCTCATAGCGGAAGCCTGCACCCATCACCCCATTGAAGAAGATATCGGCACGGTGAAGATCCCCCGTCTGCTTCGCGCTCGTATCGGGCAAGGGCTTACCGTCGAAAACGTGCGGGGCGTAGACTTCCCAGAAGATCTTTCCAGCTACGACCTGGTAATCCACTGTGGGGGCTGCACATTCAACCGCCGCGCCGTGCTCTCTCGCATCCAAGCATGCGTGCACGCGGGCGTGCCAGTATCCAACTACGGTTTAACCCTTGCCTATTTAATGGGCGTATTCGATCGATCCATCAAGGCATTTCCTGGCATGGAACAATTCCTGAAAGAAAATCAGCGCTAAAACCACAACCTTGCAGTGGACAATTGCACCCATAGACACCAGATTTCCATGGGTGCAATTTCGTTTTATTGCCGTTCATCGGTTAACCAACCCCGCTCACCCTTGCCCGTTGCTATACTTTGTATAAGCATGCGCGCTCATAGGACAAAGCGCCGATTCTTTTCGGCGGAGCCGTATGCGCAAGGCTGGAAAATACCAGCTCAACCATACAGACCGAGGAGAATTCCATGAGCCCATTGGAAATCCGCACCTCGAGCGAAGCGGAGAAGACCGTGCGCGGCGTATGTCAAGATATGGCCCGCCGTCTTGTTTCGCATCCTCAAGGTACCTGTCCCGTTGATGTGACGCGCGGCCTTATCGCCTTGTGCCGAACGCAAACATGCGGCAAGTGCGTTCCCTGCCGCATTGGCTTGGCACAGATCGAATCGCTGCTCGACAGCGTGCTGGAAGGAACGGCAACCGAAGCCGACCTTGCGCGAATCGAGGCACTCGCTGAAAACGTGCGCATTTCGGCAGATTGCGCAATCGGTACCCAGGCTGCCGGAATGGCCCTTACCGGAGTACGCGCTTTCCGCGAAGACTACGAGCTCCACGCAGAAGGCCGCTGCCTGTGCACATCCGACCACCCTGTTCCCTGCGTTCAGGGCTGCCCCGCAAATGTCGATATCCCTGGCTACATCGCACTGGTAAAAGCTGGCCGCTTCGACGACGCCATTGAGCTCATCTGTAAAGACAACCCCTTCCCAAGCGCTTGCGCCTATGTTTGCGAGCATCCCTGCGAAAACACCTGCCGTCGCAGCTTCGTTGATTCCGCCGTCAACATCCGCGGCCTGAAGCGCTACGCCTGCGATCACGAAACGCCCAACCGCCCCACTACGGTGGCAGAACCCACCGGTAAGAAGGTTGCCGTTATCGGTGGTGGTCCTGGTGGTCTTACCGCAGCGTATTACCTCACCCGCATGGGCCATTCCGTAACGGTATACGAGCAGCGCGCCAAGCTCGGCGGCATGCTCCGCTACGGCATCCCCAACTATCGCCTGCCCAAAACCCTGCTCGACACCGAAATCGAGCACATCACCTCTTTGGGCGTAGAGGTTAAGCTGGGCGTTTCCATTGGCAAGGACGTTGCAATCGCCGATCTCGAACGCGACTTCGATGCCGTTTACGTATGCATCGGCGCTCACTCAGACAAGAAACTCCGCATCGAAGGCGAAGACGCACCGGGCGTAGTTCCCGCCGTTGCCATGCTGCGCGAAATCGGCGACGGCAACATCGCCGACCTCTCCGGTCAAGATGTTGTTGTCGTTGGCGGCGGCAACGTTGCCATGGACGCCGCTCGAAGCGCACGCCGCATGGGCGCCAAGTCGGTAAAGATTGTATATCGTCGTCGCCGCGCCGACATGACAGCGCTCGCTGAAGAAATCGACGGAGCCATCGAGGATGGCTGCGAGCTTATGGAGCTTGTTGCCCCTGCACATGTTGAAGTCAACGATGAAGGCCATGCCGTGGCACTCTGGGGCCAGCCCCAGATGATCTCCACGGTACGCGGCGGCCGCCCCTCTCCCAAAGCAGCAAACAAGCCCGAGGTTCGCATTCCCGCAACCACCATCATTGTTGCCATCGGTCAGAACATCGACTCTGGCGCATTCGAGGAATTCGGTTTGCCCTGCAAGTGGAACGAAATCCAAGCACAACCCGATTCCAGCATCCCTGAAAAGCCTGGCTTCTTCGCCGGCGGCGACTGCAGCTGGGGCCCGGCAACCGTCATTCGCGCCATTGAGGGCGGCAAAGTTGCAGCGCGTGCAATCGACACCTATCTGGGCGGTAACCACGAAATCCGTTGCGACGTGGACATCCCCGCCCCTAACCTGGCAGATCGCGTTCCCTGCGGTCGCGTAACCATGAAGGAGCGCCCTGGCGCAGAGCGCAGCTGCGATTTCGAGTTGTGCGAAATCGGCATGTCTGAAGAGGAAATGATGCAAGAAGCAGGCCGCTGCCTGGGGTGCGATCACTTCGGCTACGGTGCATTCAAGGGCGGAAGGAGCCGAGCATGGTAACGTTGACCATCGACGGGAAGGAAGTCTCCGTTCCCGAGCACACCACCATCTTGAACGCCGCCTATCAGGCAGGCTCCATGATTCCCACGCTGTGCTACCTGAAAGACATTAACGAAATCGGCGCCTGCCGCATCTGTGTTGTAGAGGTGGAAGGCACTGACAAGCTCGTTTCCTCCTGCAACAACGAAGTTGCCGAGGGCATGGTGGTAAACACCATGAGCCCCCGTGTCGTTGCCTCCCGCCGTGAAACGATGGCGCTTATTCTTTCGCGCCATAAAAGCGAATGCACCACATGCACGCGCAACGGCAACTGCATGATCCAGCGCAACGCAGCTGCACTGAACATCACCAACATCCCCTACCCTGTCGAATACGACCAGCAGAAGAACCCCACCGATTTCCCGCTCGTTCGCGACGCTTCCAAATGCATCAGCTGCATGCGCTGCGTAAGTGAATGCAGCAAGGTTCAGAGCCTGAACGTGTGGGACCTCACCCGCACAGGCTCGAACGCCCATGTGGGCGCTGCGGGTTGCCGCGACATATCCGAAGCGGCATGCGCACTGTGTGGCCAGTGCATCACGCATTGCCCCTGCGGTGCTCTTTCCGAACGCGACGATACCCAGAAGGTATTCGACATCATCGCCGACCCTGAGCGTATCGCCATCGTCCAGATCGCGCCCTCCATCCGAACGGCCTGGGGCGAATCCGTATCCCTTTCAAAGGAAGAAGCCACGATGGGCCGCATGGTTGCCGCCGTGCGCAAACTGGGCTTCGATTATGCCTTTGATACCGACTTCGCAGCAGACATGACCATCATGGAAGAAGGCACCGAGCTTCTTCATCACCTGAAAGAAGAGCCTGGGCAGCCCATGTTTACCTCGTGCTGCCCTGGTTGGGTGCGCTTCCTGAAGGCAAAGCATCCCAGCCTGGTAAAGCATCTTTCCACCACGAAATCGCCACAGCAGATCTTCGGCGCCATTGCGAAGAATTACTACGCAGAAATCCTGGGCGTCGATCCTGCGAAAATTGCCGTAGTGTCCATCATGCCGTGCGTTGCCAAGAAGGCAGAATGCGCTTATGAGGACATGGACACCACCGGAACCGGTCCCGATGTTGACGTAGTGCTTACCACGCGCGAACTCGGACGCATGCTGAAGGCTCAGTTCATCAACGTAAGGAACTTACCCGAAGAAGAGTTCGACATGCCCTTGGGCGAAGCCACTGGCGCAGGTCACATCTTCGGCGCCACCGGCGGCGTAATGGAGGCGGCTCTTCGCAGCGCCCACTTCCTGGTCACCGGCGAAAACCCCGATCCTGATGCTTTCAGCGCCGTACGCGGTTGCGAAGGCTGGCGCGAGGTAACCTACAACCTGGCAGGCAAAGAACTTACCGTTGCCATCGTCAGCGGTCTCCAGAATGCTGACAACCTGTGCAACGCCATCGAAAACGGCGAGGTTGATTACGATTTCGTCGAGGTTATGGCATGCCCTGGCGGCTGCGTTGGCGGCGGCGGCCAGCCCATCCACGAGGGCCGCGAATGCGCAGCCGAACGTGAACTTATCCTGCGCGACATCGACACCAATTCGAAGCTGCGCTTCAGCCACGAGAATCCTTCGGTCGTTGAATGCTATGAAAAGTACTTCGGCGAACCGAACTCCGAAAAGGCAGAACAGCTGCTGCATTCCGACCACTTTGCCTGGGGAATGCCTGCGGCACGTCAGCAGTAAGCATCGCCTACATAGCGCACATGAAGAGCCTGCTCGTTCGAGCAGGCTCTTTTGTTCTACAATGGCAACGTTTAGCAGTGGTTTATCGAAATTTAGGGAAGGTATACCGTGCTCGATCAGTTTTCACGCACCCGTTTGACACTTGGCAGCAACGGCGTCGAATCGCTGCAAAAGGCCCACGTTATCGTGTTCGGCTGCGGTGGCGTAGGCGGCTATGTTTGCGAATCGCTCGTGCGCAGTGGGTTGGGCGCCATCGACATCGTTGACGACGACAAGGTATGCCTGACAAATATAAACCGCCAGATAATTGCAACCTGGAAAACCGTCGGCATGGATAAAGTCGATGCTATGGAAGAGCGCCTGCTCGACATAAACCCCAGCTGTAAAATCACCAAGCACAAATGCTTCTACCTACCCGATTCGGCAAGCGAATTCGACCTTTCGAAATACGACTACATCGTCGATTGCGTCGACACGGTAACGGCAAAGCTTCATCTGGTTGCCCAGGCAAAGACAGCAGGAACGCCCATTATCTCCGCTATGGGTGCTGGCAACAAACTTGATCCCACAGCCATTCGCATCGCTGATATCTCAGAGACTTCCATTTGCCGCCTAGCACGCATTATCCGCAAAGAGCTACGCAAACGCGGCATCCATAATTTGAAGGTTGCTTATTCACCAGAACCTACCGTAAAGCCCGAAGAAGACGGCAGGGCCGGCTGTGCCGCAGGGTGCGTATGCCCGCCCAACAGCGAGCGCACCTGCCTTGACCGGCGTAGCGTTCCCGGCAGCAACGCCTTCGTTCCTGCGGCAATGGGCTTGGCTATCGGCGCCGAAGTCGCAAAAGACCTGGTAGGGCAATAGTTCCCGCAACGCATACACGACCATAAGGAGAAACCTTGAAAACAGCAGCCATCGTCCTCTACGTTATCCAGGCACTCGCAATTATATGCGCCATCATCACAGGGAAAGAATTCATCGACTTCAGCAGTGGACCGGCACTGTTCGAAACCATTGGGTTCTTTTTCCCTGCTATCTTGGGCCTCATCTTCGATATGGTTGCGCACAACAAGGAGCAGAAAGCAGAGCAATCTTCCACCGAGGGCCCAAACGCAGACAGCGCAGCCCCTTCAGCCTCTTCAGCACCGAAAGCCAAAGCCGCTGCCCCCGCTTCAACCAAAACCGCTTCGGCACCACAGGAAGCCCCGAAAGCTCCAGCGCTGCAAGAACCCCCAAAGAAGAACTCGGAAACCACTGCGCCCGCAGCAAAGGAGCAACCTGTTATCGATCCGTCCGTTCAGTACTGCCCTAAGTGCGGAACAAGGCAAGACTCCGAAAACGCTTTCTGCATCGCTTGCGGATCGAAGATCGGACAATAGAAGCAGCGGAGCTGACTCCTATTCCCATCCGGACAAGCACGCCAGCTCACGCAAAATGCGCTAAGCGGAACCATTCATACTTACAACCATCGAAGGCTCGCCAATGCGAGCCTTTTTCTTTCTTTTCCCAATTTTTTATTTGATGTCCACTGCGATACCCACGCACAAGCTGCGACCTGCGTATTATTCAAACCATCAAGAGGCCATTCCTATCGAGGCCGCCACATACAAGCAAAATAAACTCCTTGTTATTTCACTCGCTTTCACCCTTTCGAATTTGCTTGCTGTGGTCGACAAAAGGGGCTGGCACTTTACCAACCCCTTGCCTCTTGCCATCCCAGCCGCTTCAAGGAGGAAGCCATGTATCAGCCCAGCCGACATCTCTCAACATTTTTCATTGCAGGATTCCAGCACTACGATGGCGCACTCGTTATTAATCAGATGAGCATTGGCGACAGCATCGAGCTTTGCCCCGAGCCGGGCAATCCCTACGACCCAGAATCAATTGCCCTGTACTTCAACGGCGTCATGATCGGCTATGTCCCCGCCGACCAGAACACCCTAGCCTCGACCTTATTTCACTTTGGCCACAGGAACATCCTCGAGTGCCGCATTCTTCAAGTCGACAAAGAAGCTGCTCCTTGGAAGCAGGTTCGTGTTGGCCTGTACGTAACCGATATTCGACCAAGGTAGGCATCATGCTCGAATCACCAACCAAGTTCCTCAAAACACTCGATAGCAGAGATTTTGATGAACTCATCAGCATCAAAGACGACCTAAACTACCTCATCGACGAACTGGAACACGAAATCAGAGAGCCTGAGGATTTCAGAACCGAACACGACCTTCCTCTTAAGGTCGCTTACGTAAACGCCCTCAGATGCATGACGGGTCTCACTTCCCATATGTCACTTCGCGTAAACGAGTTCATTGATTCCTGGAAATGGGAGGAACTGCAATGAATGTCGTACGTACTCAGTACTGCTCGATAATCCCTTGGAGGTACGTTCGGTACTCCTCTTTCAAGAATTGCGGCTGCTCGATTATCACGCTGGTTCCCAAAGTCGCCAACCAGCCATAGAATGTAGGCGCCTGCATAACCTTGGTGCGCACGCGCATCGAGCCATCCTCGACCGCTTCGGCATCAGCTGCATCGCCGAAGCGGTCGATTACTGTGCTGATGGCATCTGGTTTCACAAGCAAGGTAACCGCAACTGCCTCGCCGCTGTACATGCCGAATACCCTCTTCTGATACTTCGCCGCATCAAATTCGGCCGTTTGCTCATTACTCGTTGCATCTTCTTCGGACACATCGATGTTCAGCATTCTGTCCACGCGATAATTCGTGGTGCTTTCATGCTTATCGTTCCAGGCAACCAGGTAATAGCAGTCATCCATATACACCAGATGCAATGGCGTTTCCTCATAGAAACGTCCATCGCGCTGCAGGACTCGTTTCTTCCGATTGTCGTACTTGAAGTAACGGAAACGTACTTTTTTCTTAGCGGAAATAGCTCGCTGAATAGCGTCGATGTTGTAGAACACCGATTCATTCTGCGACCTGATACGCCCCTCAACGTGAAGGTTCCTTCTTAGATCGTCCGCCAAGTATTTGCTACCCAGCTTACCAATGGCCTTCACTAACGCATTCGACTTACGCTCGGTAAGGAAACGGGAAGATTGCACCGCATCCGCCAACAGCAGCAATTCGCTTTCCTGGAACTCACGCGAAGCAAGACCATATTCAATAGGTGAACGCTGGTACTTCACGATGTTGTAGCCGAATTCTCGCAGACAATCCAAATCGCGATAGAGCGTCTTCCGCTCAACCGCGATACCCAACTCAGCCAAGCGCTGAATGATCTGCGGACCGGTAAGGCCATGTTCGTCATCAGTTTCACTCTCTAAGAGCTTTGCCAGATACATAAGCTTGAGTTTCTGAGCTGTAGTTGCCACGGCAAACCTTTCGACTGAACCAGTACTGGGTACTTTTATGTACACCATAATAGCATCACCGCAAACGATCCCGCCCCATCAAGCAAAGAATGCCCCTCGACGCACCGTGAACCGCCCCCCCCATTCCTTGGATAAAGAAAGCGCGGGGCAGTTCAACGCTACATCTTGGGACATTCTTTGCTTTCTAAGCAAGCCGATGCCTGACGCTATTCCTCGTAGTTGACATCCTTGCTTTCACGGAAGAAGAACAGGGCGACAAGGGAAACAACCGCCATACCTCCCAGGTACCAACCCAACGACATGATGCCGAAATTCATAACAAGCGCCGAAGCAATAGTGGGAGCGAAGGCACCACCAACAATTGCTGCCAAGTTATAGGAGAGACCAGAACCGCAATAACGAACGCGGGCGGGGAACAACTCAGGCAAGTACGAACCGGTGGGCCCGAAAACAGCACCCATGCACATAAAACCGATGCAGAGGAACAGCATTACGTTCAAAGCGCTATGAACCGAAAGCAGCATGGGAGCAAAGAGCGCAAACACCAAGGTTGCCACGGTAGCAAGTGCAACCACGGGCTTCCTGCCGAAACGATCAGCGCTCAAGCAACCAACAACGATGAAACCCGCAAAGAAGAATACCGATACCATCTGCATTCCCAGATACTGCTGCTGAGTGAAGCCCAAGGTTGACACACCGTAGGAAAGCGACCAGGTTCCCAGCACATAGAAGAGCGTATAGGTAATGCTAACCGCGCAGGTGCCGAGCACAACCTGCCTCCAGTTGTGACGAAGAAGCATGGCAAGAGGCATCTTTACCGTGCGGTTTTCACGCTGCGCTTTCTGGAATACGGGAGTTTCTGTCATGCGCAAGCGCACAACCAGCCCAACTACCACCAGCAATGCGGAAAGCAGGAACGGAATGCGCCAACCCCACGCAACCATCGCATCGGCAGGCAAGGAAGAATCAAGCAGCAGGTTTACGCCATATGCGCAGAAAAAGCCGATGGGGGCGCCCATGTTGGGAAACGCACCATACAGAGCTCGCTTCCCCTTCGGGGCATTTTCGGTCGCCACTAAGGCAGCACCGGACCATTCGCCGCCAAGGCCCAAACCCTGGCAAGCGCGGCACACGCACAAAAGGACAACGGAAGTAGGGCCAAGAACCTCATACCCGGGAAGCAAACCCACCACAAAGGTTGCGATACCCATAAGCATCAGGGCAACCACCAGTGTTTTCTTGCGGCCGAGCTTGTCGCCAAAATGACCGAATATCAATGAACCAAACGGACGTGCCAAAAATGAAACAGCAAAAGTCACGAACGAAAGCAACGTTGCCAACACCGGATCGGACTTCGCAACATCGGTAAAGAAGATCAGCCCAAAATAGCTTGCCGCCGCGATACTGTAGCAGTAATTGTCGTAGAACTCGATGGCGGTTCCCACCATTGAAGCTGCCACAATTTCAGCTGTTGAATTCTTCCCTTTCGATCCGACGCCCACGGGCGCCATTGCCGCTGCTGTTGCTGCCGTACTTGACATTTCGTTTCCTTCTTTTCCTTCAATCCGTGAACCGATGAATCAAGGTTTGGAATCGAAAGGCTGTTTGAAGAAGACGACGCGAGGGAGCAGATGTCAAGGGAATAAAAAATCCGGAAGCCGTTTCTTTAAACAGCCTCCGGATTCAAAACCATCAGCTGCCCGATTAGGGTTCGGGCAGCTGATCAAAGCAACCCGAGCCCTAAATAATGGAGCTGATAATTTCTGTATGCAGGTTGCGATAATTCAAAAGTTCGTCCTAACGTGCAAGCACCGAAGCGCTTATTCCGAACGCCCCTTGCGTTCGATGGCTCTATATTCGTCCTTTCGGCAAAAGTTGCAATTGTTCAACATCAATTAATCTCGCATCGTCACAGAGTCTGGACATTTTCGAAACAAAGACGAAATAAAGCCTGATGAGAAAAGACCTACGCACCCGACCCCATTGCGATATCTATCCGTTGGGGCAATCCACCCATCGTGAGAACAAAAATTGCGGCATCTTTGCAACTTTTTTGCGATTAGGGGCTCACTTCCGTCCCCACAAAGCGAAAACAGGCCGCCATGAAACCGATTTACCTGCGCTTTTGCACCTCAATCCCTGGTTGGAAAGCTCGGAACAATCCCTAATCGCAAAAAAGTTGCAAAAAAGTCGAGATTTTTGTTTCTGGACTCTCGGAGCAGCTTCAACATGACGATTTGGTCAGGGCGGACCCAGCGTAGCATCGCGAGCGGCTTCGCGGCGGCTTCCGTGAGCGGCAACCGCACACTGCGCAGCGTGGTGCCGAGCGGGCGGCGCGTACCGTACAGCGCGACGGCGCCCACGGGAGCCGATCATCCAGATCCCCCCCCCCCTCAAAGCGCCAAGCGGAAACCATGCGCTTTGGGCTATTTCACGGAATAGCGCTTAAGGCGTCCAACGGCCACCACCAAACAGAACAGAATAGAGACCATGCCGATGATGCCGCCCGCATAAAACACGCTCGCGATGCCCAGTGTGTTAACCACCCGACCGCCCAAAAGCGCACCAGTGCCGATGCCGAAGTTGAAGATGCCCGAGAAAAACGCCATGGCAACCGTTTCCTCTTCATCGGAAGAAACATTGATGATCTCTGCCTGGTACACAACGCTCACTGAAGCCGCGCTTATGCCCCACAGAACAACAACACCAAGTATTGCCGCAAGGCCCAAACCCGCCGCCGCATGCATCAGCAGCAAGGCTACCGGCACACCGATGGTGATAGCCCTAAAGAACGGGAAACGGAAACGGGGATACAGCTTTGAACACAATATACTGCCAATGATGCTTGCAACACCAAACACGGAAAGGACTAAGGTGACCACGTCGTTTTCCAACCCCGCCACCTGTAGTAAGAATGGCTCGATGTAGCTATAGCCTGTGTAGTAGCCCCATGCATACAACGCCGTAAGAATAAACAGCGCCACCAAGCCCTTGTTTTGGAACAACCCCGGCAACTGCCCAATGCTGAAGGGCTCTGCGCCAGGAACCCAAGGCAAAGTGATAAGCAGGTACACCAGCAAAAGCGCAGAGATTACCGCAACAATGGCAAACGTCAGGCGCCATCCAACTGCCAAGCCAATAGCTCGGCCCAATGGCAAGCCAACAATAGCTGCAACAGCAGTGCCCGTCTCGACAACGCTTAAAGCAAGAGCGCGCTTGTTTTTCGGCACCAAACGCACCGCAATAGGCGCGGCAATAGCCCAAAATACCGAATGCGCGCAAGCAACTACCATGCGCGCCGCCATGAGCATCCAGTAGCTTGTCGACAACGACGTAAGAACCTGCCCAACCAGGAACACCACGATAACCACCAAGAGAAGCCTACGAAAGTCCAGGCGCGTTGCGATAATCATCAATGGCACGGAAAGAAGCATTACCGCCCACGCATATACCGAAACCAGCATGCCCGTCGTAGCCTCGTTGGTTCCAAACGTCTTTCCGATATCGGTAAGCAAGCCAACTGGCATGAATTCCGAAGAATTGAACACAAACGCCGCAACAGCGATGCCTGCGAGGGCGAGCCATTGCTTACCTGTCATTTTCTGGGTCACCAAGCGCTCCTGAAATTCCGCTCTTAAACAAAACGAAGCCATTCTAAGCCGAAGCGAGCCTTGTCGCTTTCCCCTTTCAAGCTATTCGGGAAAGATTTACAAAAACGGAAGAAGCGTGTGCTGGTTTTCTAATCCTCTTGATCGGCAGCCTCAGGCAGGGCGTTTTCCCCTTCCTTCAGCGCAGCAAACTTCGCTTTCATCGTAGGGTTCTTACGCGTAAGCTTTTTAATGGTAAGGTCTTGCGCCTTGTCGTTTGCCAGGCGTAGGTTCCTCTCGCTACCCAGCAGTGCCTCTTTTGTTTTCTGCAGATGGTCAATCGTCTTATCGATTTCATCTATAGCCGTCTGGAACTTACGGCTAGCGAGGTCGTAATTGCGCGCAAACTTTGTTTTGAAATCTTCCATCGAGTTTTCGAAGTTCGTGATGTCGATATTCTGATTGCGCACTTCGGCAAGCTCGGTTTTGTACTGCAGGGCAGACAGCGCAGCGTTGCGCAAAATGGAAATGATGGGTATGAAAAATTGCGGACGGATAACGTACATCTTTTCATATCGGTAGCTCACGTCGACAATGCCTTCGTTATAGAGCTCGTTTTCGGGTTCAAGCATGGTGCATAGAACCGCATACTCGCAGCCCTTCTTCTTGCGGTCGGAGTCGAGCTTGGCGAAGAAATCCTCATTCTTGTGCTTGGTGCGCGTTTCGTCGTTTTCATTCTTCATCTCGAACATGATGGAAACCACTTCTTCGCCCGTTGCGGGATCGGTTTCGCGGAAGACAAAATCGCCTTTGGTGCCATCGACCACATCGTTGTCTTTTTCGAAATACGCATGTGGGAACGCCGTAGCACGGATTTTGTTGAATTCGGTCTCGCAATGACGTTCAAGCGATTCACCAACCATCTTGGTGGAAAGGCGCGCCTTCATTTCCTTAACGCGGGCAATTTCTTCGTCCTTGTACTTGATGAGCTCGTCTTTTGCAGCAAGCTCGTTGGTCATCTTCTCACGCAAGGCAGCCCGCTCCTGAGCCGCTTGGGCTTCCTGGAGCTTAACCTGGGCAGCCAGCTCGTCGCGCTGACGCTCAGCTGCGGCACGGGCTTCGCTTACTGCAAGTTCTTTTTCGACTCTGAACTGCTGAGTTTGCGATTCCAACTGCTGCTTCTGCGCAACAATGGTTTGCTGGAGCCTTGCCGATTCCTCGGCGGCCACACGAGCACTTTCCGCTTTATCGGCGGCAATCTTCTGGGAGTACTGCTGAACCTGCGATTCAAGCTGCTGCTTGAAGGCGCTTTCCTGGGAAGAAATCTGCTGGCGCAATGCCGCAATTTCCGCATCGCGCTGCGCGGTTGCGTCAGAGAGCAAGCGCTCATGCTCTGCCTTGGCAATGCGATTCTGCGCATCGTGGTCGGCCGATAGCTTTTTCACGTCCGCCTGCAGCTGGACAATTTCGGCTTGCTTCTTCGCAAGCGCCGCTTCAAGTTCGTTGGCATGTTCAATCTGAGATGACTTTTCGGCCTGTTCGCGTTCGCGCTTTTCGGCAGCAAGGCGCGTTTCCAGCTCCGCGATACGAGCATCGCGCTGGGCGGTTTCCGCCTGAGCGTCCTGTTGAGCCTTAGCAACGGCAAGCTTTACCGCCTGGGCATTCTGCTCTTGCAGCATGCCTTCTCGCTGGGCTATTTCCTTATCGAATTCAGCAGTGCGCACCTGACGTAAAATATCGGCAAAACCGCGCTCGTCAACCTGGAACACCTTTCCGCAGTGTGGGCATTTTATTTCGTTCATGCGTAAGCTCCTTAAAGCGCAGATTCTTTTCGTTCCATCATACCAACCCATCGCCACGCTGCGTGTACAGCACAGGGGACAGAGAAGTGACACATCCAGCTCAAATGCACCGTCCAACGAAAGCACGGTAACGCTCCCCGACCAGTGCCCCACACGTTCGTCGAAACGTCATACTGAATATGTTGCGCCTGTGTTCTCAGCTCTCTTTGCTTAGCGCATAACGCACATTACGAATAAACTCGGGGCAACCCGCTTACTACGAGAAAGAGAAGGAATCATGACTGATTCGACCATGCAACTCGTCTTGGTCCGCCACGGCGAAAGCGAATGGAACAAGTTGAACCTTTTCACCGGCTGGATGGACGTCGACCTTACCGATACGGGCCGCAAAGAAGCATCCGATGGCGGCCGCGCCCTTGCTGAAGCTGGCTTTGACTTCGATGTGTGCTACACCTCGTACCTCAAGCGCGCTATCCACACGCTGAACCACATTCTTCAGGCAATGGATCGCGAATGGCTGCCCGTCAACAAGACGTGGCGTCTGAACGAGCGTCACTACGGTGCTCTTCAGGGTCTGAATAAGGCTGAAACCGCTGCAAAATACGGCGAAGACCAGGTTAAAATCTGGCGCCGCAGCTTCGACGTACGTCCTCCCGCATTAGAGGAAGCCGACGAGCGCAATCCTCGCCTTATGGCTCCTTACCGCAACGCTCCCGCTGATGAAATGCCCCTGGCAGAATGCCTGAAGGACACCATCGCTCGCGCATGGCCTTACTTCGAAGAGGAAATCGAACCCCAGATGCGCGCCGGCAAGCGCGTGCTCATCGTTGCTCACGGCAATTCTCTGCGTGCTCTGGTAAAGCAGTTCGACAAGCTTTCCGACGATGAAATCGTAGGCGTAAACATCCCTACGGGTGTGCCGCTGGTTTACACCTTTGACCAGGATTTCAACGTTCTTGACAAGAAATACGTTGGCGACGAAGAAACCATCAACGCCAAAATCAACGCTGTAGCAAACCAGGGCAAGGCCAAGTAAGTTTCACTTTCCTCAATCCCAGCAAGCTAGCACATGAAAAGGCAACCTTTTTCGAGGTTGCCTTTTTGTTTATTCGCACCTTCAAACTTTTCGATTGTCGCTACTGCACCGCTGGGCTTTGTTTTCGCTTAGCACCAAACCAAAGCAGCCTCGGGAGTCCCAGCCAACATAAAGAGGCAGCCCCGAAAGAGGCTGCCTCTGTTTTCGAGCGTTCGAAAAACTATACGCTGAACACTAATCGCGCGTAAGCTTGCGATGCAGGCGATGGGGCTTTGCAGCTTCTTCGCCCAGGCGTTCGATCTTGTTCTTCTGATAAGAATCGAAGTTGCCTTCGAACCAATGCCAATTGCCGGGGTTTTCATCGGTACCCTCCCACGCAAGAATATGCGTGGCAATGCGGTCAAGGAACATACGGTCATGGCTGGTGATTACTGCGCAGCCGGGAAACGCCAGCAACGCTTCTTCGAGACTTTCGAGCGTTTCTACGTCCAGGTCGTTCGTGGGCTCGTCGAGCAGGAGCAGGTTGCCCCCCTGCTTCAGCGTGAGAGCGAGGTTCAAACGATTGCGCTCACCGCCAGAAAGAACGCCGGCGGGCTTTTGCTGGTCAGTGCCCTTAAAGCCGAAGTTTGCCACATACGCACGGCTGGGAATCTCGGTTTCACCTACGCGGATATAATCCAACCCGTCGGAAACCACTTCCCAAAGCGTCTTTTTCGGGTCAAGACCTTCACGATTCTGGTCAACGTAGGAAATCTGTACGGTTTCGCCCAACTCAAGCGTGCCGCCAGAAACCGGCTCTTTACCAACAATCATCTTGAACAGGGTTGACTTGCCAACACCATTGGGGCCGATAACACCCACGATGCCGTTGCGCGGCAAGCTGAATGAAAGATCGTCGATAAGAACACGATCACCGAACTGCTTGTGCAAATGCTCGACTTCAAGGACCTTAGAGCCCAAACGAGGACCAACGGGAATGGTGATTTCGGTGAAGTCGACGCTCTTGGCGCTGCGTGCCTCAGCCTCCATTTGCTCATAGCGCTCAAGGCGGGCCTTGTTCTTTGCCTGGCGCGCCTTCGGGCTGGAACGAACCCATTCCAACTCGTTCTTCATGCGCTTTGCCAGCTTAGCCTGCTGCTGACCCTGCGATTCCAGGCGGGCAGCCTTGGTTTCCAGGTAGGTAGAGTAATTGCCCTTGTAGGGATACAAATGACCGCGATCAACTTCGCAGATCCATTCAGCGACGTTGTCGAGGAAGTAACGATCGTGCGTTACCGCAAGCACCGCACCAGGATAGCGATGAAGGAATTGCTCCAACCACAGCACCGATTCGGCATCCAAGTGGTTGGTGGGCTCATCCAAAAGAAGCAGGTCAGGAGCTTCAAGCAGAAGCTTGCACAGCGCAACGCGACGGCGCTCGCCACCGGAAAGCACCTTTACAGGAGCATCGGGGTCGGGGCACTGCAGAGCATCCATTGCCTGGGAAAGCTGACTGTCCAGATCCCATCCGTTTGCAGCATCGATATCGTTTTGAAGCGCGCCCATTTCTTCCATCAGAGCATCAAAATCGGCATCAGGATCGGCCATTTCCGCACCGATGGCATTGAAGCGCTCAACTTTAGCAAGCACGTCGGCAAATGCCATACGGATATTCTCGATTACCGTAGCCTCTTCGTCGAGCGGGGGCTCCTGCTGAAGAATACCAACCGTGTAGCCGGGAGTAAGGCGTGCGTCGCCCGCGGAAACCTCTTCAAGACCAGCCATAACCTTCAGCAAGGTAGACTTGCCCATGCCATTAGGGCCTACTACGCCGATTTTTGCGCCAGGGTAAAACGAAAGCGTCACGTCGTCCAAGATAACCTTGTCGCCGTGAGCTTTGCGCGCTTGATACATCTGATAAATGAATTCAGCCACAAAGATTCCTTTCACGAGGGATGCTGGTGGCCAGCAATGTGCATACTTATTTTCATTATCCTATATTCGATTAATTTCACCAAAGCACATCGCTGATCGAGGCGTCTTGCACGGCAAAAGCAACAGTCAAGATCATTGGAAGCCCAACAGTTGCATAATTGCAGCGATACGGTTTGAGCCATTTTCGGATAATCGTTTGCAACGCAGCATCGCAAACAATACAGCCCTCATCAGGATCACGGTATCATGTGATTCAGGCATCGAAACGAAACGGGGAACAATGAAACTGCAACAGCTTATCTATGCCGTTAAAGTGGCGAAATGCGGAAGCATTACCGAGGCGTCCCGCAAGCTGTTCGTATCCCAGCCGTCCATAACCGCTGCCATCAGCGATCTGGAGAAGGAAATGGACGTGCGCATCTTCGATCGCACCAACAAGGGCGTCACAGTATCGGAGGAAGGCGAAACATTTCTGGGATATGCGCGGCAGGTGCTTGAACAGGCCGACCTGCTGGAATCACGCTACAAGGGCAGGTCGCAGCAAGCTCCACATTTCAGCATCTCATGCCAGCACTATTCCTTCGCGGTAAACGCATTCGTTGACGTTATCCGCGAATTCGACTCAGCAAGCTACGACTTCACCATTCGCGAAGAACAAACGCACGAGATCATCGAAGACGTCGCCCATATGAAAAGCGAACTGGGCATCCTGTACCTTTCCGCGCGAAACCGCGAGGTTATCTGCAGGATGCTCAACGCCAACAGCCTGATATTCGAATCCCTGTTCAAAGCAGAACCACATGTATTCATCTGCTCGGACCATCCTCTGGCAGAACAGAAATCGGTAACGCTTGAAGATATGGCAGATTACCCCTTTCTCTCTTACGAACAGGGAAGCTACAACTCTTTTTATTACTCAGAGGAGCTCACCTCCACGCTCGACCGCAGCAAGAACATCCGAGTCCGCGACCGCGCCACCTTGTTCAACCTGCTCATAGGACTAAACGGTTACACCGTTTGCTCGGGTGTTATCTCGGCCGAGCTGAATGGACCTTCCATCATATCGGTGCCGCTCGAAATCGATGAGCACATGGAAATTGGAGTTATATACCGCAAAGGAACGCAACGAACCCGCTACGGTTCCGTCTATCTCGAAGCCCTGAAGCGTCATATTCCACAATAGGAAATACCTATTGCCATTGCTATATTATTGGTATTTCACAATCGCAAACTCTCCCGCCATACTTTGTTTCGTTATCTCAAATCAAACGAACAAGGAAACCAACATGGCTATTACTTTTGGAGAAAACGCACCGTTTCGCTACGATATAGTTGGCAGCTTCCTGCGGCCCGATGTGCTGAAGCAAGCACGTGCTGATTTTGAGGCGGGTGCCATCGATGCCAATCAACTCAAGACCGTCGAAGACATTGCGATCCGAGATTTGGTGGCAAAGCAAAAAGCCGCTGGATTGAAGGTAATCACTGATGGCGAATTCCGTCGCAGCTATTGGCATCTCGACTTCATGTGGGGCCTCCAGGGCATCGAGCGCCGCGCCAGCCGCGAAGGCTATCAATTTCACGACGAGGAAACCACGGCCGACACCGCAGTGGTAACTGGCCCTGTCAGCGGCGAAAACCACCCCTTCGTTGATCACTTCAAATTCGTTAATGCCCTTTCCGACGAAAACCACGTTGCTCGTCAGACCATACCCGCCCCCATCCAAACCTTCGCAGAAGTAACGCTTGATAGGTGCGAAGGACAGACCGAAATCCTGCGCGCTGTCTATCCCACCGATGAAGCACTCGCTGATGCTATAGCAGCAGCATATCGCCAGGTAATTGCCGACTTATACAAAGCGGGATGCCGCAACATCCAGTTCGACGACTGCACCTGGGGCATGTACTGCGACACCACCTTTGCAGCGCAAATCGGCCTGAAGCCCGATGATATCCAGAAGATTTGCGAGCTTGGCGTGCGCCTGAACAACGCAGCCATCGAAGATCAACCTGACGATCTGGCAATTAACACCCATGTATGTCGCGGCAATTACCATTCTACCTATGCCTTCGAAGGCAGCTACGACCCCATCGCGCCGTATCTGTTCGCTAAGGAAAACGCCCGTGCATTTTACCTAGAATTCGATACGCCGCGTGCTGGCGGATTCGAATCTTTAGCGCATATCGCCGATGGCAAATACGTTGTGCTCGGCCTGGTCACTTCAAAGCAGCCAGGCCTTGAGGACAAAGAAACGGTAAAGGCCCGCATCGCAGAAGCATCGAAGTACGTTCCACTCGACCACCTCTGCCTTTCCCCACAGTGCGGCTTTGCCAGCTGCGAAATCGGCAATAAGCTCACCGAAGAAGAGCAATGGGCTAAAATCGCCCTGGTGCAGGAAATCGCCAAGGAAGTTTGGGGCTAGCCGCTCTCTTATACCGCAGCAACAGAAAGGGCTGGCATCCATCGGGTGCCAGCCCTTTCTTCGAAATAGCGGGGATTAATCCCGTTATCTTACGGCCTTACTTGAAGTACTCTACGCCGCCTTCGAACAGAGGCTGGTATAGATTGCCAGGAACGTTCTTGTACAAGCCGTTGCCGGAACGCTCGGTATGACCCATCTTGCCCAGAACGCGACCATCGGGGCTGGTGATACCTTCAATTGCCAAGATGGAACCGTTAGGATTAACCGAAAGATCCATCGAAGGGTTACCCGCCTCATCAACATACTGCGTTGCAATCTGGCCTGCCGCAGCAAGCTGAGCAACCGTTTCAGGGCTTGCCACGAAACGGCCCTCGCCGTGGCTGATGGCAACCGTGTGGACATCGCCCACATTGCAGCGCGAAAGCCAAGGGGAAAGGCTCGAAGCAATCCGCGTGCGAACCAGGCCGCTCTGATGACGACCGATGGTGTTAAATGTAAGCGTGGGAGCCTCGGGCGTTGCAGGAACGATGTCACCATAGGGAACCAAGCCCAACTTGATAAGCGCCTGGAAGCCATTGCAAATACCCAGCATCAGACCATCGCGCTTCTGAAGCAGCTCACGTACCGCTTCGGTAACGGCGGGCGCACGGAAGAAAGCCGTGATGAACTTCGCTGAACCGTCGGGCTCGTCACCGCCGGAGAAACCGCCGGGAAGCATAACGATTTGGCTGTTGTTGATAGCCTTCACCAACGCATCGGTGCTTTCGGTAACCGCTGCTGGCGTAAGGTTGTTGATCACCAGGACCTCAGGTTCGGCACCAGCGCGCTTAAAGGCGTGAGCGGTATCGTATTCGCAGTTGGTGCCAGGGAATACCGGGATGACAACGCGCGGCTTCGCGAACGATTCGCCGCAAACCAAAGGAAGCTTTTCCGACCAGCTAACCTGCTCAACCTTTTCGCCTTTGCCGCGATACGGGAATACGGACTCGATGCCGCCCTCCCAAGCTTCCTGCAGCTTCGCCATGCTGACGACCTCACCGCATGCCGCAAACTCGTAGGCTTCGGTGGTGCAGCCAAGTTCGGAAACGGTTACCAGATCGGTATTGGCGGGAATCTCAGCATCGTCAGCGAGCTCGACAATGAAGCTGCCATAAGCCAGGCTGAACAGATCGTCTGCCTCAACTTCATCGGAAAGCTTTACACCTGTGCTATTGCCAACGCTCATCTTGAACAGAGCCTCGGCAGCGCAGCCGTAACCCAACGTTGCCGCAGCGGAAACCTTGCCTTCGCCGATGAGCGTTTCAACCAAGCCGAATGCGGCATTCATGCCGTCCGCTTCGGGGACCAGGGAATCCATATCGTAGAACGCAGGCGCGATGCTGATGATGCGCGATCCAGCACGTTTGAACTCAGGGGAAACCACGCGGTCGATAGAGCCAGTGGAAACCGCAAAGCTGATGAGCGTAGGAGGAACGTGAATTTCGGTATCGCCCTCTTCGAAGCTGCCCGACATGGAGTCTTTACCGCCGATGGCACCAATGCCCAAATCAACCTGAGCCATCAAAGCGCCCAGAACGGAAGCGGTAGGCTTGCCCCAACGCTCGGGGATGTCACGCAGACGCTCGAAGTACTCCTGCAAGGAAAGATAAGCCGATTCACGAGTGAAGCCCGTAGCAACCAGACGCGCCACGCTTTCCACAACGGCAAGATAGGCACCCTTGAACTGGTTCTTCTCGGAAAGATACGGATTGAAGCCCCAAGCCATAGCGCTTGCTGTGGTGGTTTCGCCATCGACGGGGAACTTGGCAACCATAGCCTGCGAAGGCGTAAGTTGACGCTTGCCGCCGAAGGGCATAAGCACGGTAGCCGCACCGATGGTGGAGTCGAAACGCTCGCCCAAACCCTTGTTTGAGCAGATGTTCTGGTCGGTAACCAGCGAAGTCATGCGCTCTTCAAGCGTGGAACCTTCCCATGCGGGAGCATACGACTCGCCCGCCTGAACGTGAACGTCTTGATACTTCGGAGCACCGTTGGTATCGAGGAAAGCACGGCTGATGTCGACGATAGCCTCGCCGTTCCATTCCATGCGCAAGCGCTTTTCTTCGGTTACCGTAGCGACAACTGTTGCCTCAAGGTTTTCCTCGTGCGCATAGCCGATGAATTCTTCGACATCTTCTGCGGCAAGAGCGCACGACATGCGCTCCTGGCTTTCGGAGATTGCAAGCTCGGTGCCATCCAAGCCTTCGTACTTCTTAGGAACAGCGTTCAGGTTGATGAGCAGGCCATCGCACAGCTCGCCGATGGAAACAGATACGCCACCAGCGCCGAAGTCGTTGCATCGCTTGATAAGACGGCATGCCTCGCCGCGACGGAACAAGCGCTGAATCTTGCGCTCTACCGGAGCGTTGCCCTTCTGCACTTCTGCACCGGACTTTTCCACGCTTTCAACGTTCTGCGTTTTGGAGGAGCCGGTTGCGCCACCGATGCCGTCGCGACCAGTGCGACCGCCCAGCAGAACAATCTTGTCGCCCGGAGCGGGCTCTTCGCGACGAACGTGGTCAGCAGGTGTTGCGCCCACTACCGCGCCTACTTCCATGCGCTTGGCAACATAGCCCGGATGGTACAGCTCGTGAACCTGGCCGGTAGCAAGACCAATCTGGTTGCCGTAAGAAGAATAGCCGGCAGCAGCGGTGGTGACCAACTTACGCTGGGGGAGCTTGCCTTCGAGCGTTTCAGAAACAGGAGCGGTCGGATCGCCTGCACCGGTTACGCGCATCGCCTGATAAACATAGCTGCGGCCCGAAAGAGGGTCGCGGATAGCGCCACCTACACACGTTGCCGCGCCGCCGAAGGGCTCGATTTCCGTGGGGTGGTTGTGGGTTTCGTTCTTGAACAGGAACAGCCAATCCTGCTCTTCACCGTCAACGTCGACCTTGCACTTTACCGTGCAGGCATTAACTTCATCGGACTCGTCGAGCCCTTGAAGGCCGCCATGCGCACGCAGGTACTTGGCGCCAATGGTGCCCATATCCATCAGGCATACCGGCTTATGCTCGCGACCCAGCTCGGAGCGCATAGCAAGATACTTCTGGAATGCAAGCTGCACCGTTTCGTCGTCGATCTTGACATCGGTAAGCTCGGTGCCGAACGTGGTGTGACGGCAATGATCGGACCAGTACGTATCAACAACGCGAACCTCGGTGATAGTGGGGTTGCGCCCGATTTCCTTGAAGTGAGCCTGGAAGAATTCGATATCCGCCTGGTCCATGGCAAGACCGCGCTCTTCACGGAACTGGGCAAGACCCGCGTTATCGAGTTCGGTGAAGCCCTCGATAACCTCTACCGGCTCGGGTTCGGGCACCTGCATCTCGAGCGTTTCGCGTGCCTCGAGCGCAGCTTCGCGCGCTTCAACTGGGTTGATAACGTAATGCTTGATGGCGGCAACATCCGCCTCGGAAAGTTCGCCCTCCAGCACGTACACTTTGGCGCTGCGAACTGCAGGGCGTTCACCCTGGCTGATGAGCTGAATGCATTCGCTCGCAGAATCAGCGCGCTGGTCAAACTGACCGGGAAGGAACTCGATGGCAAAAACCGTCTGGCCCGCAGGGCTTTCGCCCTTCAGGGCAGCCTCGACCTCAGGGCAGCTTTCGCAAGACGTATCTACCTGGGGCTCGCTGAATACCACGGGGATGCACTGCTTGAACAGCTCATCGGAAATGCCCTCGACATCGTAGCGATTAACGAGGCGCAGACCCGTAAGCGCCTTCACGCCCAAGATCGTCTGCAGCTCGTGCAAGAGCTGCCCCGCCTCGACATCGAAACCGGGCTTTTTCTCAACATAAATGCGAGAAACCATGAATCCTACCCTTCTTTAGTATGCTGGGTGCCTTTTCCTGCTTGTTTTGAACGCAAATGCACTTCAAAGCTCTTTTGAAATAGTTCTTATCATGATACCGCAGTACAGCTGGCGCTGCGGTGGAATGAGGGTAAGAGCGCCCACGGATGCGGCAAGCGAAAAAGCCCGAGACCAAGGAGAGGCAAAACGCCAGTATGCCGCCCAGCAAATGGACTTGCCCTCGCGAACGGACGCCAGCAACCGCAAACACTTCTTATGCCGTCCCGCAGCGCCGCTCCAGGCGCCGACTCGCAGGGTCTCCAAAGCCACCAATGGAGTCACGCCAGGCCCACTCCATTCACGGCGTCGCGTTGTCCAAGGCATCCAGCCGCCCACGTTGCGCCACCAGAGGCATCCCCGCACCGCGCTGCCGAGCCCGCCCCGCCCACAACGCTGCCCAAAGTCATCAAACAAAGGCGCCGCGCCCAGGCCACCCCGCCCATGGCACCAGCATGAGGCCGATCCGGGTGCCCAAAATAAACAGAAATACGCCCAAAATTGCAACTTTTTTGCGATTGCGAATTGCCGCGAGGCGTCAAAACGCGGATTGACGCCCGGAAAAGCGGCAAATCGGACGCACAGCGGCCCATTTCCGCCTCGCGGAGGACGGAAAGGAGTCCGCAATCGCAAAAAAGTTGCACAGAAGTCGGTATTTTTGTTTCTGCGAAACGGATCGTCGCAACGGAGCAATTCTTGCGAAAGACACGTGTGCCTTCAATGCCAATCAGGCCGAGCAGCAGTACGGAACCACAGCGCATCGACCATACAAGCACTCATGCCCTCACCCTTGGCAAAGATCCCGCGCTAGCTCGACTGAAAAATGCAACATCTGAAGAGAAACGATGGGCAAAATAAGCCAAATAGCAGGAAATTATTGAAAGCGTCCAGTTTGCAATCATTTGAAGGGCGCACGTGGGGTAGCATTGTTAACAATTGGTCAAATACGACCCTCGACTGTTACAAAAATACAATGTTGAATTGCGATCATACAAGGAAATATAAGGAACGTAATGGCGCTTTCTTTTGTTGATTTCATCTCTCAGGCCATGGCTCAACCCAGCCTCTTCGTCATTTTGATTCTAGTAATCGGCGTTACCGCCGTATCGGGCGCTACTGATGCGCCAAACGCTATTGCCACCGTTGTTTCCACTCGTTGCTTAAAGCCCAGCGTTGCCATCGGTCTGGCAGCGGTATTCAATTTCGTGGGCCTTGTAGGAATGACCTACATTTCAACCGCCGTAGCTAAAACGATGTTCGGGATGGTCGACTTCTCAGGCAATACCGATGCGGCCCTCTATGCTCTGATGGCGGCCATGATTGGCGCCATTTTATGGGGTATCTTCTGTTGGTTCTTCGGCATTCCCTGCTCAAAATCGCACAGCCTTATCGCTGGCGTAACGGGCGGCGCTATTGCCCTGAACGGCCTTGCAGGCGTGGTTCCCGCAGAATGGGCCAAGGTTATTTATGGCATGGTATTTTCGCTGGTAGCGGGCTTCTTTCTTGGCTGGCTGTTCGTCAAGGTCATTGAAAAGGCCTGCACGCATGTAAACCGCCAAGCAGCAAACCATGCTTTTACCGGCATCCAAGACGTATGCGCTGTGGCTCTCTCGTTTTTACATGGCGCTCAGGACGGCCAGAAGTTCATGTCCATCGCCATGCTGGGCGTTGCCCTTTCCTTCGGCAACCCGACCCCCGATTCCAACGGGTTTCCCATGTGGCTCATGATCATCTGCTCGCTCGCCATTTCACTTGGCACCATCGTGGGCGGCAAGCGCATCATCAAATCGGTTGGCATGGACATGGTCAAGCTCGAGAAGTACCAAGGCGTAGCCGCCAACTTCTCCACCACCTTCACGCTACTGTTCGCCAGTCTTACTGGCATGCCCGTTTCCACCGGCCACTGCAACACCTCGGCAATCATGGGCGTCGGTGCCAGCAAATCATTCAAACGCGTTAACTGGGGAATTGCCCGCAACATGGTTCTTGCGTGGGTGCTTACTTTCCCCGCCTGCGGCCTTATCGGCTTCCTTCTTGCCCACCTGTTCATGATGTTCGCATAGGGCGCCAAGAGGCACATTGCCCCAAGGCGCACCCGCACGCTGCTGTGACGGATTCCGCCTTCGCCTATAATCAGGCGCATGGAACAAGCTCTTTTCGACATACTTGACGCGCTCAAGGCAAAGGAGCGCCTTGACGAGCGCGAACTCACAAAAATAATCAACCGCCACAACAAACGCATCCTTGAAACGAGACACTTCGGCAACTGCGATAAACCGAACGGTAGCGGGAACACACAAAACCATCCACCCGCACCCTCGAAGCCGGCGAAGGCACGCCCTCTCTCGAAGCGCCAACTCATGGCCTTCTATCTTGATGTGCAGAAGAACCAGCCCGAGCGTTGGAGCAGTTGGGGCTTGAGCGATGTGCAGCAGCGCCGCCTTGTCCGCACTCTGCAGATGAAGCCCCGCCGCACCGCTTCAGGCGTTGCTACCATCACCGTGCTCACCAAGCCGTGGAAGTGCTCCAGCAACTGCTTGTACTGCCCCAACGACTTGCGCATGCCCAAAAGCTACTTGGCAGACGAGCCTGCATGCCAACGCGCCGAACGCACCTTCTTCGATCCCTACCTGCAGGTTGCCGCGCGCCTTAAAGCCCTCACCGAAATGGGGCACATCACCGACAAAGTCGAACTCATCGTTTTGGGCGGCACCTGGAGTGACTACCCGGAAAGCTACCAGATCTGGTTCATCCGTGAACTGTTCCGCGCATTGAACGATGGCTCCCAAGCGATCGGGAACCTCCCTGCGCGCAAGCATGCCTACGAATCGGCAGGGATCTCTTGCGACCCGGAACTCCTTAAGGCATTCGTTGCCGAAGAGCAGCATCGTATCGACAACCGAGAAACAACGTACAACCAGGCATTCGACCGTCTCTACGGCGAAAACGCTGCGTGGGCGTCGGTATCCCAATGGCAAAAGGCAACGTGGGAAGAGCTCGAAGCCGAGCACGATGCCAATGTCGACGGGCAGCACCGCGTAGTAGGCCTGGTAATAGAAACACGGCCCGAGCGCATAACGCCCACTCACTTGGCCGCACTGCGTCGCATGGGCTGCACCAAAGTCCAAATGGGCATCCAAAGCCTGGACGAAAAAGTGCGCACGCTCAACGACCGCCATACCTCTACGCAGCAAATCCAACGAGCATTCGAGTTGCTGCGCTTGTTCGGCTTCAAAACCCACGTGCATGCCATGGTGAATTTGCTGGGCGCCACACCGGAATCGGATAAAGCAGACTACCTGCACCTTTGCAACGATGCCGCTTTTCAGCCCGATGAGGTGAAGCTCTATCCATGTGTCCTCGTAGAGGGAACCGGACTCTGCGAACGCTTCGAGGATCACACCTGGCAGCCTTACTCTGAACCCAGCCTAGTAGACGTATTGGTCTCCGATACCTGCGCAACACCTGCGTTTACACGCATTTCCCGCATGATTCGAGATATATCGGCACCCGACATCAAGGCGGGCAATAAAAAGGTGAACCTGCGCCAGCTGGTTGAGCAACGAATCGATTCTGAGGGCCTTGCCACGGCTGAAATCCGCCATCGCGAAGTAAGCCTTGCCAACGTTGCCGCTGAAGACCTTTCGCTTGAAGTGGTTGAGTACGAAACCACCGCCACCAGCGAACGCTTCCTTCAATGGGTAACGCCGCAGGGGAAGATCGCGGGTTTCTTGCGTCTTTCGCTGCCTCACGCCAATGAGATAGCCCAGCTGAACGAAGAGTACGAAGCGGCAACATCTAAGACAGCGGAACAAAGACACACCCTCCCCTTCCCACTCCAGGCGGGAGAAGCGATGATCCGCGAGGTGCACGTTTATGGTCGCGTGGAAAAGCTGCAGCACGCTGGCATCAACAACGCCCAGCATCGTGGCCTGGGCACCCAGCTGGTAAACCGTGCTTGCGAGCTTGCCTCGCGGGCGGGATACCAACGCATCAACGTTATCAGCGCCGTGGGGACGCGTGGGTATTACCGAAAACTCGGTTTCTATGACAATGGGCTGTACCAGCAACGCATGCTGCAACCAATGTCGTAGTATTGCTTGCGAAAAGGTAAACACTTGGCAGTTTCTTCCGTCGAGCGCCACGGCCTCACAGCCGAGCACGAACAGTTCAATGTACGGAAAAGCTGCCGAGCATACACAAGGAGCACGCAATGACAACGTATTCTTCCCGCGAAGAAATAGATGAGCAGTATCGCTGGGATCTTTCCAGCATCTTCGAAAGCGACGAAGCCTTTTTGGCTGCGCTTGAAGAAGCAAAGAAACTTCCTCCCCGGTTCGCATCATTCCAAGGGAAGATCAGCGCTTCGGCAGCCGAGCTGCTTGCTTATCTAAAGCTCGACGATGAAGCAGGATTGATCCTCACCAAGCTGGTGAACTACGCTGAACGAAAAAGCGACGAAGACACGCGCGAATCGCGCTACCAAGACTACTCGAGCCAGGTTATGACGCTCTGGGTTTCGCTCTCCAGCGCTTCTTCTTGGTTTACCTCCGAGCTGCTTAGCTTAAGCGAGCAGGAAATGGAAGGGTTCTACTCACAGGAACCGGAACTGGAACTGTACCGCCGCTGCTTGGATGTCATCTTCAGCAGGCGCGAGCACGTACTCTCCCCCGCCGAAGAAAAGCTCTTGGCTGCCGCAGGAGACATGGCCAACCAGCCCGACAACATCTTTTCCCTGCTCAACGACGCCGACCTCACCTTCCCCGATGCGCACGATGCCAAAGGCGCTGCGCATCCGGTAACCCACGGCAGCTACATCCCCCTTATGATGTCAGCCGACCGAACGCTGCGTGAATCCGCCTATGAATCGCTCTATTCCAGCTACCGCCAATTCCGCAACACCTTCGCTGCAACACTAGGCGCCCAGAACAAGCAGCTGAAGTTCTTTGCAGAAGCTCGTCGTTACGAATCGGCCCTGGAAGCAGCACTTTCTGCCAACGAAGTGCCAACCCAGGTGTACACGAATCTCATTGAAACCGTGCACAACAATATGGACGCCATGTACAAATACGTGGCCTTGCGCAAGGAACTTCTAGACGTAGACGAGCTGCGTTTCTCCGACTTGTACGTACCCATCGTCGATGATGTGGAGCTCACCTTCACTTACGAAGAAGCCTGCGACATCATCTTAGAAGCGCTGCGCCCCATGGGTGAAAACTACCTGGCCTTGGTGCGCCGCGGCCTTTCTGAGCGTTGGATTGACGTATACGAAACGCCGGGTAAACGTAGTGGCGCCTACTCTGCCGGCGGCTACGGCATGCACCCAGTGATCCTGCTCAACTTCCAGGGCAAACTCGATGATGTGTTCACGCTGATCCATGAGATGGGCCACTCCATCCACACGTATCTCTCCTGCGCCAACCAACCCGTGTGCTATTCCGACTACGTCATATTCGTCGCCGAAGTAGCGTCTACCTGCAACGAAGCTCTGCTTACGCGCTACCTCCTCGACCACGCGAAAAACGAGCGTGAACGCGCCTACTTCCTAAACCATTTCCTGGAGCAGTTCCGCGCAACGCTGTACCGCCAAACCATGTTCGCTGAATTCGAGCTGAAAGTGGCCGAGCTCACCGCACAGGGCGCCGGTATCACCGCCGATGCGCTCTGCGGCATCTATAAGGAGCTGAACGCACAGTACTTCGGCGACGGCATTGCACTCGACGAGAACATCGCCCTCGAATGGGCGCGCATCCCGCACTTCTATTACCGCTTCTACGTATACCAATACGCCACGGGCTTCGCGGCCGCCATTGCGCTTTCTCAGCGTATTTTGGACCTGGGGGAACAAGGCCGCGAAGACTACTTGGGCTTCCTGAAAGGCGGCAGCTCCAAACCCCCAATCGACCTTCTGCGTGGCGCTGGCGTTGACATGCTCAGCCCCGAACCCGTCGAAGACGCTCTGAAGCTCTTCGATGAAATGGTCGACGAAATGGCAGAAGCCTGCCGCAAACTCAAAGCTGAAAAGCACTAGCAAAACGCGTTTTCCAAACACCACAAAGGGCCTTAGGGAAATTCCCCTAAGGCCCTTTGTTTCTCCTAGCCCCGAGTTTATTGGGCCAGGCTTATCTAAAGCAACAAGGTCGCTGCTTTACTCTGGCACTTATGCAATTCCTGCTCATTTGCGCACATCGGAAGGGGATTCCGATTCATATGCTGGAGTTCCCTGAACCTTGCGCAGCAGCACATAGAGCTGCATTTTCTCGCCTTCAGTAAGATCACCAAACAATTCTTCGGCGCGCTTTTCCAGGGCCTCTTCTTGCTCGGAGAACATCTGCTTGCCCGCTTCGGTAAGCATAACCACGTCGTTGTCTTTCCCATCGACAGTGTCAACAACGCGTTTTACCAGGCCCTCTTTTTCCATGCCGTCAAGCAATTCGGGAAAAGCCATGTACTCGCTATCGCGGCGCAAGGTCTCGTAGCTCATCATTTCCCAAATGCCCAACTGGCGAATAACAAACACTTTGCCCAAGTCGAATGCGCGCTTGTCAAAAGCAGCCTCAGAAAGGACACGCTGCTCAAGGGGCAGGGTGCGAAGCCCTCGCTCCATAATGGCACGTAGGTATTGAGCATCGCGTTTACCGGGCTTTTCGCAATCGGAAACCGAGGCGCCTTCCTTTGCGTTCGCGCTGGTAATTACAACGGTTTTGGCAAATCGGAGCATTTGCCCCATGAGTTTCTTGTCAACAGTGCTCACAGTTATTCCCCCCTTGGCGATAGACGGACAAGCTTTGCTCGCTCGCATTCGGTCACCCACCTTACAACCATCAGTATGACGCTCTCCCAGCGCGCTTCAGCAAAGCCAGACGGTACGGTTACCCGCATGAAAGCATCCCGTTGTTCAAACCCTCAAAAACCCAACACTTTATTGAATTCGTCTAACGGCGTTCAAGAAGAGCGTCAATCGCGGGGACAATGCGTTGCCCACGCCAAACAGGTCAGTCGTCCCAGCAACCAACCGCCTACCTCGGTCTGCTCCTAACGCAAAATAGACCCAGAATGAATCTTCATTCTGGGTCCAACATCAGGGGCTCAATTCAGGCAGGGTCGCCTTTTCTATAAGAACGTAACCCTCTGGCTTTTATCCATGTAATGGGGGTGGTTCTTCACGAAGCGCCAGCGGCAGACACGGGTGATAACAAGGGCTAACACCGCAACCACCAGGAACGAAACCGTAAGCTCCAATACTGGCTGATTGCCTTCGAAGAACGCATACGCAGTGGCCAAAAGGAAGAAAATCGAAAGAATCGAATTGAACACGGTGAAAAACTTGATGAGTACTTCCTTTGCGCGCTCAGGCGAACGAGCCCACGACACCACAAAATAGATAACCAGAGCTAGAATGACCAGCGCTATGACAAGCGGTAACGACTGAAGAAGTCGGGCAACAAGAGCCATGGGGCGTTCCTTTCCTTAGAACTACCATCATACCCTTTTCCGCATGTCGCAAGCGCCGACGTAAGGGAAATGAAAGCCACAAAAGCCTAATCAGACAATATAGGCGAGCCGGAGCAGCAATTACGCCTGTGATGCCTGGTGTCCATTAATTGCCAGAACCAGCAGAGGGGGAACCGCTGCCAGAAGAGCCAGAAGACGAACCCGAACCAGAAGAGCCGTTTCCAGAAGAAGACCCCGAATTGCCACTGCCCGACGAACCAGAACCTGGCTTCGATGAAGATCCGACATTCTCCGAACTGCTGTCAGAAGACGACGATCCGCCATTTGATGAGGCAGAAGAGTCCGAAGATCCCGAGCCAGAACCGCTGCCACTAGCCGAAGTGGAGGAGTTAGATGAATCGGCACTCGAGGATTTCCCCGACTGAGACGAGCCTTCATTCGACTTAGAGGACATCGATTCATTGGCAGCTGTTTCCTTCGTAGCGCCGTTGCTAGCCGAAGAGCCTTGTTTTGCCTGAGATGCTTCACTTGCCGTGAATATGGGCTCCGTCTTTTCACCAATACCCTGACCATCGGTGAATACATGGATAAGCCCTGCCGAAACCACAATGGCAATCAGCGCGGAAACGATAGAAACAATGATCACACTCCGCTGAACGCGAGCCTTGCGACGACGACGCACATGCGCACGTTGCAGCGCAGGATCTACCGTCTTATCCGATGAAGCGTGGGCTTGGTAACGGATATCATCGGCGCCCATAACCTTCGTTGCGCTTGCAGCAATCTTGTCCGAATCGATAACGCGGGTTTCGCTCGATGAAACAGGCTCCATCAAACGCGTTTCGTTGGGATCCGCCTGATTTGCCGATGTTCCATCTGGCGCAACATCGCGAATCTTGTCGGCAGAGGCGGACAACATCTTCTTATACACCTGAGAAGAAACAGCCGAAACGATCGAGCCAACCGCCGCACCAATCAATGAGCCGGCAACACCGATAACGGAAGACAGCAAAAACACCGTTGCAGCCGCTAGGGCACCAGCAATCACCTGAGCAATCGAAAGATCTTCGAACAGTACCGCCAGTTTGCCCTTCTTAGCACCATCGCCACTTTGCTGAACCGAATTCGCCATCGATGCGTTTCCTTTCTCTCGGCTTTCCAACCTAGCAGCCTGAATGCAGAGTGCCACCCCTTCCACGCGCTCTTCACTCATTCTTGACCAAGCTGTCACCGTTTCATCGCTCGATAACCACGGCAAATCCATGCTTGCTCCTTCAAAGCGCTCCGAGTCGATACAGCGAAACGGACCAGCTTTCGCAGTCAAGCATTCTGGCAGTGGCAATCCCCGGTTATGGGAGCGCCGTAATAACCCGACCTCTCCCAATAAAAACGGACCTGAAGGCCAAGCTTCGGGTCCGTTTGAGCGGATTGGGGGGGGTGGTATTTGTTGAATGGTCAGCAACTATGCGCGAATAGCCTCCACCATCTTACGGGTAAATTCGCCAACCGCAGAAACGGCATTTTCGCCTTCCGCGGCAATGATCTTCACGATAGCGGAACCAACAATGGCGCCATCGCTCTTTGCTGCCATGGCTGCCGCTTGCTCGGGATTGGAGATGCCGAACCCGATGGCGATGGGGGTATCGGTAACTGCGCGAATGCGCGCCACGATGGAATCCAGATCGGTAGTGATGCTCGAACGGGTACCCGTAACGCCCAACGAGCTTACGCAGTAAATGAAACCTTCCGCTTCACGCGCAATGGCATCGATGCGTTCCTCAGACGTGGGCGCAATCATGCTGATAAGGTCTATACCATGCTTGCGGCACGGACCCGCAAACTCTTCCTTTTCTTCAAAGGGAACATCGGGAAGGATAAGGCCATCCACACCTGCCTCAGCTGCGCGAACACAAAACTTTTCGATGCCGTAATGGAACACCACGTTTGCATAGGTCATGAACACAAAAGGCGTATCGACGGTTTTGCGCAGATCGGCAACCATATCAAACACCTTATCGGTGGTGGTTCCTGCCCCAAGCGCACGCATATTGGCTGATTGGATTACCGGCCCTTCTGCCGTAGGGTCCGAAAACGGAATGCCCAGCTCGATAACGGCAGCACCTGCCTGCGCAAGCTCAGCAACAATCTTCTTGGTGGTTTCCAGGCTTGGATCGCCGCAGGTTACAAAAGGAATAAAGGCTTTACCATCCTGAAAAGCGGCTTTGATACGGGGACTACTCATTGATATCTTCTCCTCGGTAACGAGCGATAGCGGCACAGTCCTTGTCGCCGCGGCCAGAAAGCGTGACTACCATGATTTGATCTTTGTTCATCTTCGGCGCGATCTTGCAGGCATAAGCCACCGCATGCGCACTTTCGATAGCGGGGATAATGCCTTCCAAGCGGCTCAAATACTCGAAGGCGTCCACCGCTTCGTCGTCGGTGACAGGCACATACTGAGCACGGCCGGTATCGTGTAACCATGCATGCTCAGGCCCAATTCCGGGGTAATCAAGCCCAGCGCTGATGGAGTACACTGGCGCGATTTGACCATACTCGTCCTGGCAGAAATACGATTTCATACCATGGAATACGCCAAGGCTGCCCGTGTTAATGGTTGCCGCCGTTTCGAAGGTGTCGATACCGCGGCCAGCCGCCTCGCATCCAATTAGCTGGACTTCAGGATGCTCGATGAAATGATAGAAGGTGCCCATAGCGTTTGAACCGCCGCCCACACAAGCAAGCACGCAATCGGGCAAGCGCCCTTCCTTTTGCATGCATTGATCGATGATCTCTTGCGAGATTACCGCCTGAAAATCGCGCACAATGGTGGGGAAAGGATGAGGACCCATGGTGGAGCCAAGCACATAGTGCGTGTCGGCAATGCGGTTGGTCCATTCGCGCATGGTTTCCGACACGGCATCTTTCAGCGTTGCCGTCCCTGTTTCCACGGCATGCACCTTAGCACCCAGCAAGCGCATCTTGTATACGTTGAGGGCTTGGCGTTCGGTATCTTCCTTGCCCATGAACACTTCGCATTCCATGTCCATCAGCGCCGCCGCCGTAGCCGTGGCAACACCGTGCTGACCTGCGCCCGTTTCAGCAATAACGCGCGTTTTACCCATCTTCTTGGCAAGCAAAACCTGCCCGAGCACGTTATTGATCTTATGCGCACCGGTGTGGTTCAAGTCTTCACGCTTCAGGTAGATCTTTGCGCCACCCAACGCCTTGGTCAGACGCTCGGCATAGTACAGAAGCGAAGGACGATTGGCGTATTCGTTCAGAAGCTTGTTCAGCTCCGTCTTGAATTCTGGGTCATCTTTGTAGCGATCGTAAGCTTCCTCGAGCTCGATAACGGCATTCATCAGCGTTTCAGGCATGTACTGCCCACCATGGATGCCGAATCTTCCCTTCGTCATAATGTTTCCTTTCATGAATCAGGCATTTTGCCTGGTGCTATTTACCGAAACCTTGCCGGCGCTTCAGGAGGGGCGAGGGCTATCAAGCCTCCCGTTCCGCTGTTCGTCCTTTGAAGGGTTCCTTCAAAGGCCTCATGCGCTGCACTGCTTCATGCCTTTATTAAGAGATTCGCTTCGCGAATCATTCAGGAATGGCGTTCAGAGAGCTCTTGCTAGCCCTCGCCCCTCCTGAAGCGTCTTTCGGTTAACGCTGCCGAGCAAAATCACAACCGCCATCGACGGACTTCGTCAACAGCTGCTGCAATTTTTGCGGGATCCTTCACCTTGTCGGTTTCGATGCCAGAGCTCATATCAACACCCCAGGGATCCACTTCCGTTAGCGCCTTGCCGATGGTTTCCGGGGTAAGCCCACCAGCCAAAATAAACGGTCGATGAACAGATGAAACAATGCCCCAGTCAAATACCCTGCCCGAGCCTTGCCCGCTGTCGAGCATGATCATATCGGCGCTGCTTCCTTCGGCGCGGGAAACATCCTCGCTGCCACTCACACGAAAAGCCTGGATGGTTCCTACTCGGGTTCGATGCCTCAACTCGGAAATATAGGCGTTGCTTTCGTTTCCATGGAGCTGCACCAAGTCGACTGCGCCCGCTGAAACGATGCGGATCAAAGAATCGAGTGGCTCATCGACAAACACACCTACACGCCATATCGGATGAAGGCTCACCGGATTACCGCTAGTTGCCATGCACGCTGCCACCTTGGCATCCTCTTCGTCCAACAGTTTGCACAATTCCGTCAAACGCTCCGTTGAAACGCTTCGGTGCGATTGGGGGAAGTTCACAATAAAGCCGCACATATCGGGACGCGCCTGAGCGACTGCGCGTATATCCTCTTCGCGCGACATCCCGCACAGCTTCACATAAGGCCGCCCTAACCCCTGCGACGACAGTAACCATTCTCTTGCCTGATGCTGGCGGCTTGCCGGACTCATTGCGCCACCTCCGCTGCAGCACGGAATTCTGCCAGCATTGCCGGCTTATCTTCGGCACGCATCAAGGCTTCCCCGATCAATGCAGCATCCGCACCCAACTGGGCGATAGCCGCAACGTCGTCAGCGCTTGCCACGCCTGATTCCGCCACGTACAAAACGCCTTCAGGAATACACGAGCGAAGGCGGCGGGCGTTACCGAAGTCGACGCTGAAATCCTTCAGATTGCGGTTGTTCACGCCAACGATCTTTGCACCCGATTCAACCGCGCGCTCAATTTCCTCTTCGTCATGAGCCTCAACCAAAACCGAAAGGCCCAGGCTTTCGGCAAGCTCACGATAAGCAATTAGTTGCTCATCGTTCAAAATAGCGCAGATCAGAAGTACTGCAGAAGCGCCAAGCACTTTGGCTTGGTAAATCATGCGCTCGCATACCACAAAATCCTTTCGCAGCACAGGCACAGACGTTCCTGCCACAATTTCGGTCAAGTAAGTATCGGCGCCCATGAACCATTTCGGCTCAGTTAAACAGGAGATTGCCGCCGCCCCTGCCGCCTCGTAGCTCTTTGCGATATCAAGATACGGAAACTCTTCGGCAATAACCCCCTTCGAAGGGGACGCTTTCTTAACTTCGCAGATAAACGAAAGGCCCGGCTTTGCCAGCGCGGCGCTGAACCGAAATGGGAACGCTCCTCCATTCGCCTCGCGTTCCGCCGATGCCATGGCAAGGGCTTGCCGCCGAAGGCTAGCGGTTGACACCCGCTCCCCCTCGACTGTCATACGCTTGCTCGTGTAGACCGCTATTTCATCAAGGATGGTCACCTAAACCTCCTGGTTTGATACGCGGATGTACTCTTCAAGCGTTTCAGCTGCTTTACCGTTATTAATAAGTTCTTGGGCTTTCGCAACGCCATCTTTCAGGGAAGGAGCCAGGCCGGCTATATAAAGACCTGCAGCGGCATTCACCAAAACGGTATCTCGCTTTGCCCCCGTTTCTTTGCCAGAAAGAATATCACGCGTGATCTGCGCGTTTTCATCCGGCGAGCCGCCCCGAAGGTCTTCTTTCGTGCAGCGTTTCATGCCCAATTCCTCGGGCGTGAGCACGTAAGACAGATAATCGTCACCATGGAATTCGCACACCGTGGTGGGGCAGGCCGTAGAAAGTTCGTCCAGACAATCCTGTCCGTACACTACCATGCCATCCTTCACACCCAGGCTCGTCAGCACACGCGCCAAGGGCTGCACCAGGGATTCGTCATATACGCCGAGGATCATCGTTTCAGGCGATGCGGGGTTGGTGAGCGGACCCAAAATGTTGAACACGGTGCGGAAACCCAGTTCCTTGCGAATAGGGCCCACATAGCGCATAGCCGTGTGGTATTTCTGGGCGAAGAAGAAGCACATGCCCACTTCATCAAGCAGCTTTTTGCACAGATCGGGACTCTGCTCGATGTTCACGCCTAAAGCCTCTTGGCAATCTGCCGTACCCGACTTGCTCGATGCTGCCCGGTTTCCATGCTTGGCAACCTTTGCCCCACCTGCCGCAACAATGAACGCTGCGGTGGTGGAGATGTTGAAGCTTCCGGCTTTATCCCCGCCTGTACCCACAATCTCGAGCAGCGGCTTATCGTAATCAACCTTGGTAGCGTGACTGCGCATGGCGGCAGCGCAACCTGCAATTTCCGCGATAGTTTCGCTCTTGGTCGACTTCGTGGAAAGGGCGGAAAGGAATGCCGCCGTCTGTACCTGCGTGGTTTCACCCGACATGATCTCGTTGATCACATCGTAGGCCTCGTCGTAGGTTAGGTCTTGCTTATCCACCAGCTTGAAAATTGCTTCCCTGATCATTGTTGGTTCCTTTCGGGCAATCGGCGCGACCGCCGCGTATTACTTCGTTGCTATGGCCAAGAAGTTTTCGATCATCGCCCGGCCATCAGGAGTGAGGATCGATTCGGGATGAAACTGAACGCCAAAGGTGGGAAACTCGGCATGCTGCACAGCCATCACTTCCCCGTCATCGGCGCGGGAAACAACCTGCAAACATTCAGGGAGACTTCCTTCATCAGCCGCAAGCGAATGGTAACGAGCAACCCGGACCTTAGCTGGCAAGCCTTTGAACAGGGGAGATTGCTCATCCACCTTTACCAAAGACGATTTACCGTGCATCAGTTCCTTGGCATACCCCACCGTGCCTCCGAATGCCTCGCATATGGCCTGATGCCCCAAGCACACGCCCAAGATAGGGACTTTGCCAGACAGCTTCAGCGCCACTTCTTCGCAAATGCCTGCATCAGCAGGGTGCCCAGGGCCAGGGGAAAGAATCACTGCTTCGGGGTTTTTCTCTTCAAGCTCTTCGACCGTAAGCGCATCGTTTCGAAGAACTTCAATAGCGGGATCCACTTCGCCTATCAGCTGATACAAGTTGTAGGAAAAGCTGTCGTAGTTATCGATAAGGTAGATCATGCCAGGCCCCCTTCGGCGGTTTTCAGCGCTTCCATTACAGCGCGCGCCTTGTTGTAGCATTCGCGGTCTTCGTTTTCGGGAACGCTGTCAGCCACGATGCCAGCACCGGTCTGCACGCATACGCGGCCATTTTTCTTGTAAACAAGGCGGATCCCGATGCAGGTATCAAGATTGCCCGTGAAATCCAAGTAGCCGATGGCGCCGCCGTAGATGCCACGCTTAGCGCCCTCCAAATCCTGGATGATCTGACAGGCGCGCAGCTTGGGTGCCCCGGAAAGGGTGCCTGCCGGGAGAATGGAATCCATCACGTCCACCGCGTCTTTCCCTTCGGCAAGCTGACCGGTAACGGTTGATCCGATGTGCATGATTCGCGAAAAGCGCAGTACGTTTCGATATTCCTCCACCGCTACGCTACCCAGTTGCGATATGCGACCCAAGTCGTTGCGTCCCAGGTCAACGAGCATATCGTGCTCAGCGCGTTCCTTTTCATCAGCAAGAAGCTCCGCCTCCAAGGCCTGGTCCTCTTCCGGGGTTGCGCCGCGTGGGCGGGTGCCCGCCAAGGGGTAGGTGAACAGCCTGCCATCCTGCAAGCGCGCCAGCGTTTCAGGGGATGCGCCTGCAATTTCCACATCTTCGCTGGTGAAGTAGAACATGTACGGGGAAGGATTCTGGCCGCGCAATACGCGATAGGTGTCGAACAGGCTTCCTTCCGCTTTCGCGGTTCGAGGATTGGAGGGCACCACCTGGAATATGTCGCCCTCGAAAATATGACGCTTGGCGGTTTTCACCTTCTCGCAGAACTCTTCGGTCGAAAACTGCGGCGTAAGCGGTTCCTTCAACCGCAAGGGAGCAAATTCGTAGCGAGCAGCCCTCGTCAACAAGCCCTCGATCTCGTCGAGTTTTGCTTGCGCCTGAGCGTAGGAACCCTCAACATCGTCGGTGCGAACACCCGCGATGAGGATGATCTTTTGGCGGTAATTGTCGAAGCAGATAACCTGATCGAACAGCATCAGGTCAACATCGAGGAAATCCTCACGGTCTAAACCGGAACGACGCAATGTGGGTTCGGCGTACTTGAGGTAGTCATACGAGAAGTAGCCCACCAGACCACCGGTAAATGTCGGGAATCCCTCAACCTTGGCGCTCTTGTTCTCTGTGATAATCTGACGGATAGCCTCGCCGGGGTGCTCAACCTGGCGCGTTTCACGCGACGGTTCGCCACCTTCAACATTGCGGCGAATACTGAGCTGCCCATTCAGGCAGGTAATCTCGAGCGTGGGGTTGAAGCCCAAAAAAGAGTAGCGACCCCAACGCTGATCGGCCTCGGCGCTTTCCAGCAAGAAGCAATGATTGCTGGCAGCACGCAGCGCACGCATTGCTTCGATAGTGGTAATGCGGTCGGCAAAAAGCTCGCGTTTCACAGGAACGCGGCGAATACTGGGCTGCGCGGCCAAAGCACGAACTTCTTCCAAGCCCGGCTGTAACGGCGTAGTTTCCATCGAACTGCCCTTTCCTTACGCGGGAAGGGCAATAAAAAAAGCCCATCCCTGATACTTCTACGATCAAGGACGGGCTTTAGAAAATACAAAGCTCGCGGTGCCACCTTGGTTCACGAAACGAATCGTGCGCTTAGCAGGATACCAACATATCCCCGGCAACTAACGTATGCCCTCACGTCGCACCCTACTAGCAAATTGCATTCGCATGCGCCCTCAGCGGTCCATTTGGCGAACGGCTTTTCGATCCGGATCCCAGCATCCCGGACTCTCTGTGCGCGCCTACTCGCTTTGACTTCCGCTTCAACGGTTTGGTGATTTCCTCAGCGAATCATGTTCGCTTACGAAACTGTGGCTATTCTTTCCCGAAACATCCTTCCTGTCAACAATTTTTCTGCAGATGAAACTTCGCTTTAACGATGGGCACCTGGATAGTTCCTGGCTAAACGGCCACGATAGAAACCTAGGCAACCCGCGTCTGAACAGCTGCAATAGAGGTCTGAGAAACTTCCGCCCCAACAGCTGCATTAGAGGCAAATTCGCCATATTCCATTTTTTTGCATTGGTCTGCAAAATAGCAGCGAGCGATACAATTAGACTGACCATCGCATACGGAAAGAGGCTGCCTTGAAGTTTTTGATTGCTTCCGACATTCACGGCTCTGCAACGTGGTGCCGCAAATTCATTGATGCTATTCATGCAGAAAAACCCGACAAGATCATCTTGCTGGGCGATATCTTGTACCATGGGCCGCGCAACGACCTGCCCAACGGTTACGACCCCAAGGAAGTAATTGCCCTGCTCAACCCCCTAGCCGATCGCATACTTGCCGTACGCGGCAACTGCGACGCCGAAGTTGATCAGATGGTGCTCGACTTCCCCTGCATGGCGGACTATTCCACCATCCTTGATCCCGAATACATCGATGAAGATGCAGGGTACGAAATGCAAACTCCCCGAACGCTATTCCTCACCCACGGGCATGTATTCGGCCCCGACAGAGACGGAGCAATAGGCAATCTTCCCCAGATGCCAGTCAATACCGCACTTTTGTACGGACACACCCATGTCAAAGCGAACGAACCCTGCTCGGAAGATCCTACAGTTTGGCTGTTCAACCCTGGTAGTCTTTCGCTTCCCAAGGATGGCAGCCACAGCTACGGCGTGTACACTACCGGACTGCCAATCGAAGAGTCGTTTAAGCATGTCGTTTTGAACTAGTCCTGATGATACGCCCCCGCCGGGCGAAAATTTGTTCAATGGAAGAGCATATATCCCTTTGGAGCCAGGGCAAAAACCGCCTGCGGCACCAAACAAAAAGCTACGCGATCATCATCGCGGCAGCCGTCATGGCCACAATGCCCACCGCAACCGTGACCACATTGGCAAAACCAGCCAGGCCCACATCACCTTTTGCCCAAAGAGTGTATACCGGCCCGAGTGCGCCCATGGGAGACCACAATAAGACGGCAATTACCATACGGGTAACGGGATCGAAGGGAAGCAGTGTCATTGCGCCGATGCTCATCACGGCAGAGAACAGGAAACGCAAGCCCAGCAAGCGCACCAGCTGGAACACTTTTCCTTTACCCAACGAAAACTGAACCATTAAACCCAGCATGAACATAGCCAAGAATGAATTGGCGTTTGAAATTGGCTCGATAAACGAAACCACCTGCTCAGGAATGGTAACGCCCATCAGCGAAATGACAATGAGCGCACAATACAAGTCGAATGGCACAGACGAAAACAGGCGCTTCGCAGCCAACACGGCACGTTCGTAATGGGATCCTCCCTTGTCGAGGATCGCACTTGAGAATGCATACGTTCCCCCGCTCATCATCAAAGCATTACCGGCATCGAACAGGCACACGGCAAGTGCCGCAGCCGGCGGAAAGAGCGCTTGGGCAAAGGGAAGCACAAAGCAGCCAATATTGAAGCCCGATATATTCATCATCATCAGGATCCGATGATCTCGGTCTTCGCGCGCAGTAAGTAAGGTGCCGATTAACCACGGAATGAACGTGCAACCCAACCCCACCAAGGCAAGAAGCAGCAACGAGGCATCAAAGCCATTCGAAGCAAAAGCGTGGAAAATCGCGCATGGCAAAGTGATACGGAAGACGATTTTCGAAAGCGTGTCGGTGAAGCCTCTGGGCAGCTCCATCGTTCGCGCAACAACGAAACCGAGCGCGATGATGGCGGTAAGCGAGGCGACTGTTAAAAGAGCATTTTCCATAGCGCCCATGATAGCGCCGCAAGATGACGATCTAGCAAAAAACCTCGAACGCATTTTGCTGAACTATGGCAGCAAGCTCAGATTCGCCAATGCCCCTTATTCGAGCGAGTCGCTTTAGAGTCTCTACAAGCTGGAGCCTCATCTGGTCGTATGAATAAAGTACCGAAGGATGTTCTCGTTCAGGATCAATCACGGCAGGGGCATCGGTCTCCAAAAGAAGTTTCCGCAAGGGGATCGCCTTTGCGTATTCGCGCCCTCTTTTCGTTTCGAGCATACGTGCGCTGACCGAAAAGAAACAACCTGCATTCGCCGCTTGCCCTAGCTGTTGGAACGAACCGCTAAACCAATGGAAGATGCAGGCGCACGACACGAAACAACCAGAGTTATCCAAAATACTCAAAACATCGTCATATGCTTTAACGCAATGGATGGAAAGAACCTTGCCGCCGTCCTTTGCGCATGCATTTGCGATATGGCGGAATGCCCAGAGCTGGGCATTCCGCGTTGCTATTCTGCGCTTCGAGAAGTCCAGGCCAACTTCACCCACGTAGCGCGTTTCGGGCAAAGCGCTATCGAATGCACGCAGTTCTTCTGCAAGACAGCCTTCGTCTGCGGAAACCCACCAGGGATGCAATCCCACCGCAAGCTTGATGAAGGGGAAATGAGCAGCTTGCTGCGAAGGAGCTGCCGCTCGACGGAGCGCTCCCTTAGCGGCCTCAATGGTTGCCTCAGCTTTCGCTTGGCTGGAATTAAGCGCGCAGCGAAGCGCCTCTTTGGCGTCCTGGTTGGCCGGGCCGAGGTTCGTCTGAGTGAAATTGAACGAGCGGCTAAGCGCCCTTTTGGTATCTCGATACTCGCCAGGGGTAACCGACGCGGCAAAGACGAGCGACCTGGCACGCTGGACATCCGCAGCAAAATCGACCAGATCCAAAACGAACCCCAGATGGAAATGGGCATCGGAAAGTTGGAGGTCCGTTGCCTTCTCCGCCTTTTCGCTATAGGCTGCCACTTACCGCACCTCCCCGCACACTCGCAGGTCAGGCATAGCGCTTGCCCACGATTCATCAACGCCACCCATCCTACCGTACCACTCGACGACTTTTGCGCTACGCTGGTTCCAAGAACAATGAACACGTTCCGTTAGGAATCATCATGACGGCGAACTACGCAGACCAATATAACAACGGCGAAATTGAAGAGGTGTTTCCGCGCATTTGGCGCGTGCCTGTGCCCCTTCCCGACAACCCGCTGAATTACCTGAACTCGTACTTCATCCTGAGTGAAGACAAAACCACCATTATCGACGTAGGTTTCGACCACCCCGACTGCGAAAAAGCACTTGACGATGCCTTACGCAAATTGGGCCGCACCTGGGAATCAGTGGAGATCGTCCTTACCCATTCCCACCCCGACCACACCAGCAACCTCGACCGCATATGGCGACGCTGGATGCGCATATACGCCAACATGCACTCTATTCAAGAAGTGCAAAACCTCATGAACATGCAAGCAACGGTATTTAACCCGCTCATCGGCTACCTTACACACCCCAACACGTACGATGAACGCAGCATGCAGGCACGCGACGCTTCTACCTACCGCGTTTCTGCCGAGCTTCTTCCGCTAAAAAACCAGCCTGATCTGTTTTACCTGGCCGATGGCGACGTGTACCACAACGGCAGTTACCGCTTTCGCGTCATAACCACGCCAGGCCACGACGACTGGCATATCTGCCTATACGAACCTGCGGCGAAAATTCTCATTGCGGGCGACCACGTACTGGAGCGCATCACGCCCACCATCATGAGTTGGGTTTGCTCGTACGATGCGTTAAGGGAATTCCTGACAAGCCTGGACAAGGTACGCGATTTGGACGTTGATCTTATTCTGCCCGGTCACGGCCGTCCCTTCACGGGAGTAGCCGAGCGCGTCGATTTTCTGAAAAGCTTCCATGCTAACCGACTGGAAGAACTGTACCGGCTGGTGGTCGACGGCCATGCCAGCCTGATTGACATCGCACGCAATGCCTCGTGGAAGCACCCCAACTGGGACGAATGGACCATCGACCAGAAATTCTATTCGCTGGGCGAAACCTTTGCCCACCTGGTGTATCTGGTAAATGAGGGGCGCGTGGTGCTTACCACGTGCGAAAACTGCCGTCGCTTCTACCCCGCCGATTCCTTCGAGATGAGAAGGAAAGAGTAGCGTCAGCATCACATGAGCGAGCCAGGCATCACGCGCCGCTCGCTGGGCCGAATACCGCACCCTACTCACCGGGCTTTGCGCCTTGTCGGATGCCGCGCCTGACCAGACATCGCTTCGGTAGCTGGGCACGCCCCAGTCATCCAGCTTTCAGTACCCAGACGCCCCAGCAGCCGGGCATCGCCCCCGCCCAGAGGCCATCCCGACCAAAAACAAAAAAAGCGCGTTGAAGCATTAGCCTCAACGCGCTTTCTGCAATTAAACAGGTTACTCCATAGGCACAACTGCAGTAGGTACCTGCAGGTGAGCCAGCACGCCACAGGTGGTAGAACCAAACAGCGCCCTACTTACCGCGGAACGAGCATGCGTGCCCAGCAGCAGAACACGGCAATCCTTGCTGCGCTGCATCAAAGCCTGCGTAGGGGAAGGAGCCTCAATTGAATGACCTTCAACCTCAAGGGCAGGCTCTGCTGCACGAATAGCCGCAACACGTGCGTCGAGGTTGCGCTGGAAAGATTCGCCAACCGGCGCCAAGCCACCACCCATGAATTCAGCAGAGCGCGAAAGCAAGGTGGGGATGCCCCAGGAAGAAATAAGCTCGAGCGGCTCTTCGAGAACCTTAGCCAAATGAACACCAAGCTCAACAGCCTTGTCGCTAACCTCATCCTGTGGGCCAACGCCTACCACAATACCCTTGGCCTCGTTGTAAGGGTCCCAGTCGGCGGGAACAACCACCGTGGGAACGCTTGCCGAAACCGAAACGCGCAGACCCTTTGCGCCCCATACGCGTTCTGCAACCGAAGCGCCATGGTGAGAGCCCATTACGATCATATCGTGGCTTTCAGCCGCACCGACTAGAGCCTCTACGATATCGCCGCTCACATACGAAGCGTCCATAGCCAACTCGGGATAATCGCCGCGAACAAAATCCTGAGCCTCGCCCAACACGTTTTCCACAGCTTCGCGCAAAACGCGATGGTCAGAGCCAACGAGCTCATTTGATGCAGGGTCGATTACCGCAAGCAGCGTCAAATGAGCACCTTCACGGTTGGCTAGACGAGCAGCCCATTTCAATGCTTTCTTGCCGCGCTCGCTACCGTCGATACCTACCAGAATACTTTCCAAAGTTTCCAAGTTCTTATCCCCTCGTTATTAATGGAACATCGGAATCATCAGCCACAGTGCAAATAGCACTACGACCACGCATGCCGCAAAACATACCACCGAAGCGAATCGAAACAGATAATTAGGGGAGCCATTTCCACCCTCGGGAGCACCGCTCTTTGCCCACAGGCGCAGGCCTGATGCGTACATCACGCCAATGCAACCGGCAATGCCCACCGCAACGATCAGGACCGTTGCAAAATTCATAAGTTCTTGCATGTGATTCCCTTTCTACGCTGCAGCCGCGGCCGTTGCAACCTTGGCGTTTACCTTGACTTCGGAGCCTTCATTTACGTTCATCGCATTAACGGGGTTGCGGCGCGAAAGCCTGAAGATAATGAGCGCTGCAACAACGGCGATTGCGGCAACAGCAAGCGTGCCCCAAACGTTGATCTTGGCAACAGCGCAGGCGGCAGCGCCAATTACACCCGCAGCAGGGAACGTTACCAACCAGGCGATAAGCATGCGAGCAGCAACCTTCCAGTCAATCGCGCCGCCCTTCTTGCCCAGGCCGGAGCCGATGATAGAACCGGAGCAAACCTGCGTGGTGGAAAGAGCGAAACCCAAATGGGAAGAAACCAGGATGGTGGTTGCCGAGCTAGCCTCTGCGGCAAAGCCCTGAGGCGTTGCAATTTCAGTAAGACCCTTGCCAAGCGTACGGATTACTCGCCAGCCGCCCATATAGGTGCCCAAGGCAATTGCAAGACCGCACACAGCGATAACCCACAGCTGAGGGCCAGAACCAGAAGGCTGCAAGCCGACAGCGATAAGCGTAAGGGTGATGATGCCCATGGTCTTCTGGGCGTCGTTGGTGCCATGGGAAAGCGCTACCAGGCATGCTGTAATGGTCTGACCATGGCGAAAGCCCGTCTCGACATACTTTTCGTCCAGCTTGCGAACAATGAAATATATTAATTTCACCGCCACGAATGCTGCCAAGCCAGCAACGATAGGAGAAATGAGAGCAGGAACAAGAACCTTGGCAACAACAGCGCCAAAGTTAACGCCCTCAACGCCTGCGCCCACGATTACCGCGCCCACCAAGCCGCCGAACAGCGCATGGGAAGAGCTTGAAGGAAGGCCAACCAGCCACGTCATCAGGTTCCACAGAATAGCGCCTACCAATCCAGCAAATATGAATTCGGCGCCGATGGTAACTTGTTGCTCATTGATGATGCCGCCCGAAATGGTTTTTGCCACCTCGGTGGACAAAAAAGCACCAATCAGGTTCAACGTACCGGCTGCGATAACCGCCGTCTTCGGCTTCAACGCACCCGTTGCAATTGAGGTTGCCATGGCGTTTGCCGTATCGTGAAAGCCATTCGTGAAGTCGAACGTTAACGCCACCGCGATAACCAGCACAACGACAACCAGTGTTGCGATATCCATGTCTTTCTCTGTTCCTCCCTTTTCATTCACAATCACGCGTAAAGGGAATTACCAGGGTTTTCGACGAGCTTCATCCGAGTTTCTGCCGCCCGCAAATCCGCATGGTTTCCCTTATTGCAGATGCAAGCTTAGCAAGCGAAATCTTACATAAATGTAAAGCGGAGTTAATCATTGTTACGTTTGAGGCAAACCCTGCATCCCGCCATGGACAAGGAAAGAAGCGGAAGGGATTTAGCAGGCGAGCCGAACTCCGGCCTAACGATCCTTACCATTGCGAGCGGCTTTTAGATCGCAGATGGTGTACAACCCCACAATCACTGCCGCAGCAGCAATGAGCATAAAGAACAATGCCGCATAGGAAACCAGATAGGTGCCAAACGCCTCGGCGAGGAAGCCTGGCAGCAGCATGAAAATAAAGCCACCCAGGGCATAGCAAATTTGGAAGTTGCGAATGGTCTGTACCTCCCCGCCCTTTGGCGCAAGCTCGATAGACCATACCGAAATGCCCACCGTGCCCAAGGAAAGTCCCAGGCCAAACATGACCGCAGCCGCTGTTGCCAACCAGCTCGACCCCATATCGCTCAAGCACAGAAGACCTGTTCCTCCGATAAAGAGCAAGAAGAACAGCACCGAACCATTTCGCGTGCCAATGGCATCGAAGATAACCCCGTTGAAGAGCTTTGACACCATCAAACAAGCGCCGCTCACAGCGATGAGGGCAGCTGCAGCTTCGGTCGAGAACCCTTCAGAGGTGAACAGGACGCCCAAATAGCCATTGCCACCCACACTTGCGCAGCCCACAAACACCATGGCAACCATCAGTACCGGCAAAAACGAATGGGGCACATTCCTGTTCACGCGAGCGCGCTTCGGCTTGCCCGTGCCCTTTTCGGCTTTTTTTGAAACATAGGGTTTCAAACCCATATCCTCCGGGAAATTGCGCAGCAATGCGAATACCAAAAGTCCCAGTAACAACGCCAAGGCGGCCTCCAGGGCAAATGCAGCAGAAAGCGAAGTAGCATTCACCACCGCAACCACAATAGGCGGCAAAACCACGGCGGCAACGCCCGAACCCACGGCAGCAATACCCGCAACCGTTGCAACATTCGTCTCAAACCAACGACCGATGAGCATGGTTGAGCAGATCATGCCGCCCAAGCCATATCCCAGCCCCGTAAACACCGAGGCAACACATAGGCCGGCATAACTTTCGGTGTTAAGCGCATACAGACCGAAACCGATAGCCACGCAAATCGAGGCAACAAAAGCACCAATGCGGCAATTGAGCCAGCTGTAATAGCGCGCCACAAAAAACATGGCAACAAGGGAAACAAACGTGCGCACAGACAGGATTACCGAACCACCCGCATGCCCAACCCCCGGGATGGCAACAAGGTAGGGCTGATATACGGAAAACGAAGTTGAGGGCAACCCGATATTGGTAAACAGAATCAAGAAGCAGCAAACGCAGATAACCTTTTCATAGTGGCGCTTCACGCTACCCAAAACCGTCATGCGCTTCCCTTCCGAACAACAAGGCGCCCCGAAGAGCGCCTGAATACCTTTATTCAAAGAATAGCAGCGAAATGTTGTGAGTTAGTGAAGCGGCGGGTTCGCAAGGGCAAAGGGTTTGGTCGCATGCACGCAAAAAACGCCGCTCATTGAGCGGCGTTACAGTTTAAGCAACATGCGCGTTAGGAATGATCTGTATGTTCTGCAACTGGTTAAGGGTGTGGGCGTCGACGCCAATACCGGCGGCACCGTTTCGCACCTTGGTTACGTAATCTTCGCGGAACGACCAATCGTAGAAGGGTCCACGTAAAGAAAGATAGATGAGAGCTTCCAACGTGTAGGCATCCTGAGCAGCGGGTTCGAATTCGCCGAAGCCGAACGCACCCGAGATGATGGTGCTTTCAGTATGGTTACCAGCGTACTGAACTTCCACATAGCTTTTCTCGTAGCAATGGGAAGAAACACCCTCGAAGCCGTCCATCTTGTTTTCGTTGGCGTTGCTCAAGTCCCAAAGCGCACCCTGCACATGCTTGCCTGGCGCAGGGATTACCGTTGCGAAGCCAGCTGCATCCATTTTCAACTCGTAATTGGGCAGCGTTGCTACGCCCAGGTATTCAGCCCCAGGGCAGCGGAACTTCATCTGATCGAAGTCCATGTTTGATCCGTATGCGAAGTAAAGCTTGTGCATGACTGCAATTATGAGCGTCGATAATCCCGTTCGGTACCCCACTATTCCCCATAGCCGGTATTAGGCTGAGCCAATAACAGAAGGATTGGGATAAGTGGGGAAATAGGGGTAGGCGCCAAATTCGCGCCTAACAAGCAGGGCCTCGCTTGCGAACAATCGCACAAGCGAGGCCCTGCCTTTGTGAACTATGTCTAAGTGGAATCTGGTACCTGTCCCTATTTTCCCCACTTGCTATGAAACCAGGTTTGCCGTATTGCCTTCCAGGTAGGACGCAACATTGTCTGCCACGATAACGGCACGCTTTTCCATTGCCTGATGTGAAGCAAAGGCAACATGAGGAGTTACCACAGTGTTCTTGCTGTTCAGAAGCGGGTGATCAGCAGGGAACGGAGGCTCCATCTCCAAAACATCGATGCCAGCACCAGCAATACGACCCTCATTGAGAGCAGCCGCAAGCGCCTCGGAGTCGACGACAGGGCCACGGGCGCAATTAATAAGCACCGCCGTAGGCCTCATAAGCGCAATCTTCTCCGCATCGATAAGACCCGTGGTTTCAGGAGTCTGCGGGATATGCAGGCTTACCACATCAGATGTCTTCAGCAGTTCATCAAGCTCGATGAATTCAACACCCGGAATGTCCTTCTTGGTACGGGAGTAGCACACTACTTCGCAGCCAAACGCCTGGGCGATGCGCATCACGCGCGAACCGATAGCGCCAGCGCCAACAACGCCAAAACGCTTCCCTTCCAGCTCAGGCCCCACCAGCCCGTCCTTCGTACCACCCTGACGAACAATAGCGTTCAGGGTAGAAATGTTGCGCAGAACGTCTAAAGTCAAACCGAACACCAAATCAGCAACAGCAACCGTGGAATAACCAGCACAGTTGGAAACCTGGATGCCGCGCTCGCGGCAATACGCCATGTCTACATGGTCGTAGCCGGTGAATGCGACGCACACATATTTAAGGTTGGGATTTTTCTCCATCACAGAAGAGGGATATTTGATGTTCGACACCACCACGATATCGGCATCGGCGCTGCGCTCGATCAGCGAAGCCTCGTCCTCTTTACGGTCGGGATACGTTACCACCTCAACTTCATGGCCGTCAGTTGCCTTGGCAAGCAGGCCACGCAGGCTATCGTCAGATATTCCCAGCGGTTCCAGGACAGCGATCTTCATAGGTCTCCTTCCGGATTCGTGTGCGTTTTGCGGACAGACCCTGCCCAATGCACCAGCATCAGGCAGGGGCCGAACCCGTCGAAGAAGGGCTAAGCGGGTTCTGGCAGATGTCCACTGCATTCAATGGTAGCCAGCATGCCAATCCACGCTCGTCCGCCACACGCTTCATCGGCAAGCGAGCTAATTCCCCCAGTGGCGGGAATCGCCCCCCACTCACGCGCAAATTCAGTACGCTCGCATGCAAATAGGGCGCCACGCCTGAATTGCAGGGGCGCTCCATGCAGAAGCGCCCACAAGACAAAGACCAAAACAAAATTTCAGTTCGATTTGCAAGAAAATTGCGATTGGGGATCACTAGATAAATTGCACTTGGCGCAAAACGGCGATTTTAGCCCTCAAACGAGGGGATTTGCCCGAAAAACCCCAAGCTTACGAGCCCCCAATCGTCCGCAATCGCAATTTTCTTGCAAACTCGCGCGAAAATTTGTTGCGGCAGCGGGGCAGAGAGCTAATCCGCGGGCAAATTGAGACAGCAAGCCAAAGCTACAACCGAAAATCGGCTGCTCATGGGCGAATAGCAGCAATCTGCGCACAAAACAGAGCATATGACCCGTATCATGGGAATGATGAAAGGAACCCCCATGCCTCAGCGCCCAGCACAACCCATCCCCACGATTCAGCCAACCGCGAAAGCCGATACCTTTAGCAGTTCAACCGCAGACAAAAGCGGTTTTGACGATATGCTCGGTGATGTAACGTACGAAATGGTTTCGCTGGAAGAACCAGTGCCCGGGCTTTTGCATGCAGTTTTCGACGTCAAGAATTTCTACTTCGCCGATCGCATTGATCGGTATCTGCTTTTTGAGCGTGGCAAACAGGGCTTGTTCATTGACCTCGGCCACCCCCAACTCACTGGAACAGAGCACCTTGATGCCATGCTCCAAAGAGCTGAAGTGCCCTGGAGCAATACCGATGTTGCTATAACCCATTTTCACGCCGACCATGTTGGCAACCTCCCCTATTTTTTGAGTCAAGGGGGACGCGCGGTATACCATGGCACCTTGCCGCAGGTAAACGAAGAATTTTGCCGCGATTACGCACGCGTGATCGGATGGCCTGACGCGCTGGATACTTGCTGGGAGGAATTTCGCGACACACTGCTGTACATCATGCAGGTGCAACAACCTTCCGCGCCCCACGCGACCATCCTTCACGATGGCGATACCATTTCGGTTGGCGATTGGGCTATTTCCACAATCGAAACACCTGGCCACGCACCTGAGCACCTGTGCTTTGGCGACACACGAAAAAAGATATTGTTCAGCGGCGACCACGTGGTAGACGCCGCGCCCTCCCTTGTTCAGTTCGGACGCAACGACCATCTGCTCGACCATTTCCTGAACACATTCCCCCGCCTCAAAGCGATGGACTTCGAAACGGTATTCATGTCCCACCATGAACCGCTCTACGGGGCAGATCATATCGATGCGTTCTACGAATACATGATTGGCAAATTCAAAAAGCCGCTGGCAAAGCGAATGGAAATCATAAATCAGCTAGAAACCGCAACAGCGAAAGAAGTCGCCGCCTCCGCGCAGCGTTCCCATGGGGCGTTCGACGAGCTGGAGTTCGGCATGCGCGTACGGCGCATTGCCATGACGTTTTCGTATTTGGAGTACCTTGCCGATAAAGGCCAGATAAATCGAGAAGAAGACGCGCAAGGCGTTTTCCATTACTCGCTGATTTAGCACCCACAGCCTACCTGAAGCACTTCGCGCTGGAGCTGCCTTTCTCATGCAAGCAGTCGTACCTGCCTAGAACCGCCAACCTTCATCTCTGTTAACACTAGCAAACTTTTTCAACCAGCCAATGTTTGCAGTGGTAAACTTTAAATGTTAAAGGTGGTGAATTTTCACCACGCAAAGCAGTTCTAAGGAGGACGCAATGAACCATGGAATTCTCGTGGGAGCAGGCTTTTTACTGGGAACCCTCGGCGTTAAGGCGCTGAAAAGCGAGCCGGTACGCAAGGCGGCTGTAGCAACTGTCGCTCAGGGCTTGAAGGTCAAGGAAGAGGCTGAATCCATCGTAGACGAAGCAAAGGCAGAACTCGACGATATCCTCGCCGAGGCCGGCTACGACAAGGGCGCAGAAGAAACTGAGGAAGAAGCCGCCAAGGAACTCGCCGAAGCCCAGGAAGCAGAAGGCAAGTAATAGCCATGCGTTTCGCGATCAAACACGAGATCCCCGGAAGGATCCGATTCGATCTTCAGGGGAAAATCCCTGAGCATGATGCGATCGCGCTCGAGGAAACGTTTTTGGCGCTCCCCTGCGTAACCAAATGCGTTGCCTATCCAAAGGCAGGCTCACTTTCCATAACTTTCGAAGGAACTGGCAAAGCCGAGCTCGCCTTGGCGCGCACCACCGTCGTACGTAAACTCAAAGTGCTTACGTACCAGGAGATTAAAGCCTGGGAGCCCGAAAACTCACTGATGCTGGCACCGCGTCCGCGTCATCTTTTCACGCAGATTGCCAACATGATCGTGTTCCGCGCCATGCGCCGCTGGTTCCTGCCGGCACCGCTGCGCACCGCATGGGCCATCATTTCCGCCATCCCGTTCTGGAAAGCAGCGCTCGATTCTCTGCGTCATGGCCGCCTTGATGTGCCTGTTTTGGACGGCGCCGCCATTGCCATGGGCTTCATCCAGGGCAAGCCTGCAACCGCAGGCAGCACCATCTTCCTTCTGAAGGTGGGCGAAATCCTGGAAGATTACACCCAGCGCCGCAGCGAAAGCAGCCTGGTGCGCTCGCTGCTCGACATCCCCAGCACCGCCACCGTGGTGGAAGGCGATGTTGAACGCGAGGTTGCCATTGGTGAGCTGAAACACGGCGATGTGGTAGTTGCTCGCCTTGGCTGCCAGATTCCCGCCGATGGCGAGATCATTTCAGGCGAAGCGGGCGTAAACCAAAGCTCGCTTACCGGCGAGCCGCTGGCAATCGTGCGCAAAACGGGCGACACCGTATACGCTGGTACCGCAGTCGAGGAAGGCGAGATCTTCATCCGCATTTCCGGCAACCCAGAAGAAAGCAAGCTGCGCTCCATCATTTCGATGGTTGAACAGTCCGAAGCGTTGAAGAGCTCCGACCAGAAGCATATCGAAGCCATGGCAGACAAGCTGGTACCGTGGAACTTCCTTTTGGCAGGCATCGTGGCGGCAACCACGCGCGACCTTACCAAGACGGCCGCTGCGCTGATGGTGGACTACTCCTGCGCGTTGCGCCTTTCTGGCTCCATTGCCGTCATGGCCGCGCAGAGCGAAAGCGCCAAGCGCGGTTTCACGGTGAAGGGCTCACGCTACTTCAAGCACATGGCAGAAGCCGACGTTGTCGTGTTCGACAAAACGGGCACGCTCACCCAGGCATCGCCTTCCGTGCGCGAAGTAACCAGCTACAACGAAATGCCCACTGAAGAGGTGCTTCGCCTGGCCGCCTGCTTGGAAGAGCATTTCCCCCACCCCGTGGCACGCGCCGTAGTGAACGAGGCGCTGAAGCAGGGGCTGGAGCATCGCGAGCGCCATGCGGAAGTGGAATATGTGGTTGCCCACGGCATTGCTTCCAGCATCAACGGCAAGCGCTGCGTAATCGGTTCTGAGCACTTCGTGCTGGAAGACGAGCATGTGGCCATTCCCACCGAAGAACTGGAAGCCATCCACGAAAAAGCTGCGGGAACTTCGCCTTTGTTCCTGGCGGTGGACAACACCCTGTGGGGTGTGCTGTACATCGAGGATCCGCTGAAAGAAAACGTGGCAGAGGTTGTGGAAGAGCTGCGCGCCGAAGGCTTCAAGCGCGTGATCATGCTCACCGGTGACAACGAGCGCTCCGCCCGTCGCATTGCCGCAAAAACCGGCATCACGGAATTCAAAGCCGACTTGTTGCCCGAGCATAAGCACGAGATTGTGGAACAGCTGCAAGCTGAAGGCCACCGCGTGGTTATGATCGGTGACGGCGTAAACGATTCACCCGCGCTGGCGGCAGCGCACGTAAGCATCGCTATGAGCGCAGGCAGCGCCGTGGCACGCGAAGCCGCCGACATCTCGCTGGTATCCGACGACTTGCATTCGCTCGTTGAGCTGCGCCAACTATCCTGCATTCTGGAAAAGCGCATGCACCAGGGTTATCGCTTCACCATCGGATTCAATTCGCTGTTGTTGGCACTGGGCATTGGCGGCATCATAACGCCGCAGGCATCTTCCCTGCTGCACAACTCCGGCACCATAGGCATCTCCGCCTACAACGCCCGCGCCTTCCTGCCTGAAGCCGCGGAAAAGGAATAGCGGCCGTTCGCAGGATGGGCGTCTAAAAAGGGGAACCGCAGTTTACCTGCGATTCCCCTTTTTCTTTTACCGGCTTTTCACCAGGTTGCTTGGATGCAAAACGGTTTCTTCGCTGCCAGGAGGCAGAAACGTTATAACGACTCCATCCCCCACGGCAAATCCTGCCTCGTTCCCAGCGGAAACCAGAATCGGGCTGTTCAAATACTGGGCGTAATCGTTGTCGCTGTCGACGGATACGGCAACAGCGCCGCTTTCCTCGTCACACGCAACCACCTGGCCACTCACCTCCCATTGATGAGACATCAAGCCTCCGCTCGTTCCTTCTGGGGTTCCCTTCAGCTCGGACAAAGCCTTTGAATTCAGTACGGGGAGATGGTCTTGAGGGGTATCGTTTACTTTCATTTCGCTCATTTCTTCCTCGCACTCACTGGAACTAACATCGGCTTCCTTCCAATTGCAAGCCGTCAGAAAGGCGAACGACAGCAAAACAGCCAACGTTAAAGCAGGCAAGCAAATCCGCAAACTGAGTGTCCTATCTGCTAAACGCAACGCCATATGTGTCAGTGTACCTAGTGTAGTAGAAGTTAACAAAGCGACCCTGATCCCATCCATCAGCAACAAACAGTGTATAGATGTTTTCGCCTGCTCCACTTGAAGGACGAAGGATCGAATAGCCTTCAACCGCCATAGCATGGCCCGACCTAGAGCCATTAATATTTATACCCGCACAGAAAATGCTTAAACCTCCCCTATCAACAACAGTCTTAAAGAAGTTCCAGGTGGGATTTGCGCTATTTGAATAACGGACAGTCGAGCCTTTATTCGCGCAATTTAACAGGCAAACGCGCTTAACAGCTATTTATCACCACTCTTCATTTTCAGGCCAGAGAAGACCCCCCAACAAGCCATACGAACGGTATTCGGCTGTTCTTTATCTTATCCACAGAGAAAGAACAGCCGTCAAGAAAGCATGCCAAGCAATTTGACAGCGTACAAGTGTTCGCATATTCTTAGGATCTGAATTAACGAACGGATGTACGTATGGATATTGCAACTAAGCTGGAAATACTGGCCGATGCGGCTAAATACGATGTTGCCTGTACTTCTTCAGGCGTTAACCGTTCCGCGAAAAAGGGCGAACTGGGTAACACGATAGACGCCGGCATTTGCCATAGTTTCACAGCCGATGGGCGCTGTATCACACTGCTCAAAGTGCTTATGACCAATGCGTGCATCTACAACTGTGCCTACTGTGTAAACCGTGCCGAAAATGAAGTGCGCCGCGCGGTCTTCAAACCCCGCGAACTCGCCGACCTTACCATTGGCTTCTACCGTCGTAACTATATAGAGGGCTTGTTCTTAAGTTCGGGCGTTATCAAAAGCCCCGATTACACCACCGAACTCATGATTTGCACTCTTTCAATCCTGCGCAACGAATACAAGTTCCGTGGCTACATCCACGCCAAAGCCGTGCCTGGCACTTCGCCTGAATTGGTGGAGCAACTAGGGCATTTAGCCGACCGTATGAGTGTGAATATGGAACTGCCTTCGCGCCAAAGCTTGGCACTGTTAGCGCCCGACAAATCGAAACAAAATATTATTGCACCCATGCGGCAGATAAAGAACTCTATCGCCGAAGACCGCGACACCCGCGCCCTTATGCGCCGCAATACCACCTATTACTCGCAGGCGCCCATTGCACGCAAAGCACGCGCGTTTGCCCCTGCTGGGCAATCAACGCAAATGATAATCGGCGCCACACCCGAATCAGACTACCAAATACTCGCCCTTTCCAGCGCCCTGTACCGCACGCTTTCGTTGAAGCGCGTGTTCTTCAGCGCATACTTGCCCGTGAACGCTGATAAGCGCCTGCCAAATGCCAGCGTGCAGCTGAACCGCGAGCATCGCCTCTACCAGGCTGACTGGCTTATGCGCTTCTATAAATTTGATGCAACTGAACTGATCGACGAAGCTCATCCATTTTTAGACCCCGAGCTTGATCCGAAAGCCAACTGGGCACTGAACAATTTGGATATTTTCCCTGTTGAAGTGAATACCACCAACCTTGAAACGTTGCTGCGCGTACCTGGCATTGGCCCGCGCGGTGCCCGAAACATCATCCGTGCACGGCGCAGCACTTGTTTACGCGAACCAGAGCTGCGCAAACTCGGCATCGCCTTCAAGCGAGCCCGTTACTTCATAACTTGCGCAGGAAAGTACCAGGGGTGCGACGCCGAATTCAATCCCAACGCTTTGCGCGCCAAGCTTGCCGCGCCCATAAACGGCGGCAAACACGGCAGCCGTAGCGCTAAGGTTGCACCAGGCCAAATGAGCATATTCGATTTGCAGCCTCAAGCAAAAACCGAAGCGCAACCCGCGTTCTCCACGCGCTTGAATCTGCCCAATGCACAGAGTGGAAAAATAGAAACAAGTACCGTTTCCTCACTTCCGGGATGGGGCGCGTGATGCCCTATCCCAAACGGGACAGCTCCTATGCATTCATCTATGACGGCACTCTAGAGGGCCTGCTATGCGCCATATTCGAAACATATCGTCAAAAGCTCGTCCCAAGCGAAATCGTCACAGAAGAAAACCTACAGCTGCGCCTAGGACAGCAACCGATAACCATTCCCACTAGCCCCGCCATAGCCCAGCGCGTAAAAGACGGCCTGTGCCGCGATTGCGGCCGCAGCACTTTCAGCGCCATTGGAGTGGCGTTCCTTTCCGATGAGCCCGATAAAGGTACAGCAATTTGTTCTTTCGTGCGCTACGCCATGAGGGAAAAGGGTAATGTACTCGGGCAAATTGCCCACCCCTGCGTGGAGCCGATGGTGAAACTGCACCGATTCGTAATGAACGAACGACACTACATGATGCAGTTTCTACGATTCCGTGAAATGCAAGGCGGCGTGTGGTTTGCCGCCTGTAACCCCAAGGCGAATGTGGTCCCCATCCTCATGGATTGGTTTTCCGCGCGCTTCAATACGCAGCCCTTTATCATCTTTGACGAAGCACATGGCATCGCTGGGGTTTCGCACAACGGCGCATGGACTCTAGTAAAAAGCGACTCGCTCACACTGCCCGAGGAAACCACAGACGAAGCACTCATGGCAGATGCCTGGAAACGCTTCTACGACGCCGTATCCATCAAAGACCGTTACAACCCCGAATTGCACCGTAGCTTCATGCCTAAACGCCTTTGGGGCAATATCACCGAAATGCAGGAACGCATCCCCGACAACTCGTTGCGCAGACAGTAGCAGCAGTAGCCGCCACTAGTTTTGGCGCCAGCAATCTGTGGCCTCAAGCACCAAATGCCTTGAGCTGTAGAGCCATTTGATTTGTTTCAACCGTGTTTCGAAACGCCTTTTCACTGCATTCTCCCCATGCTTCCAGTTGACCAAATCAACCCGAAAAGCCTCTTGATTTTCTTCATTACCCCAGGTCAAAGCCGCTATAGAGTGTGCTTAATCCCTGTTATCCGATATACAGATTGCTAAAACCTACTTTTCCCATTGACCCACAGGAATTCAAGCTGTTTACTTCGTTCTGCTAGCAAACACGCAAACGAAAAACGCTTCCCCATACAGAAAGGAACTCGCAATGAGCCAGTTCGTAAACAACCCCGATCATAAATTCCAGTTCGACACCTTGGCTCTCCATGTAGGCCAGGAAGAAGCAGACCCCGCCTCCGATTCCCGCGCCGTGCCGATCTACCAAACCACCAGCTATGTTTTCCGCAACTCCCAGCATGCCGCCGACCGCTTCGGCCTGGCGGACGCAGGCAACATCTACGGTCGCCTTACCAATTCCACCCAGGGCGTCTTCGAAGATCGCATCGCTGCTCTTGAAGGCGGCGTTGCTGGCCTGGCGGTAGCATCCGGCGCTGCGGCAATCACCCTTACCATTCAGGCACTTGCCCAAGCAGGCGACCACATCGTGGCGCAGAAGACCATCTACGGCGGCTCCTTCAACTTCCTGGAGCACACCATTTCCCAATTCGGCGTTGAGACCACCTTCGTCGATGCCCACAATCTCGCAGAGGTTGAAGGTGCCATCAAGGAAAACACCAAGGCCATCTACCTGGAAACCCTAGGCAACCCCAACTCCGACATCCCCAACATCGACGCAATTTCCGAAATTGCCAAGAAGCACGGCTTGCCCGTTGTGGTCGACAACACCTTCGGTACTCCCTACCTGTTCCGCCCCCTTGAGCATGGCGCTAACATCGTTGTTCACTCCGCGACGAAGTTCATCGGCGGCCATGGATCTTCCCTCGGTGGCGTAATCGTCGATGGTGGCAACTTCGACTGGAAGGCAAGCGGCAAGTACGCCCCTATCGCCGCCCCCAACCCCAGCTATCACGGTGTTTCCTTCGCAGATGCCGTAGGTCCTGCCGCCTTCGTAACCTACATTCGCGCTATCCTGCTGCGCGACGAAGGCCCATGCATTTCCCCCTTCAATGCATGGATCCTTTTGCAGGGTACTGAAACGCTTTCGCTGCGCGTAGACCGCCATGTGGAAAACACCAAGAAGGTTGTGGAATACCTCCTGAACAACCCCCATGTTGCCAAGGTGAACCACCCCAGCCTGCCCGACCATCCCGACCACGAGCTGTACCAGAAGTACTTCCCCAACGGAGGAGCTTCCATCTTCACGTTCGAAATCGAAGGCGGCAAGGAAGCAGCTTGGAAGTTCATTGACAACCTTCAGATCTTTTCCTTGCTGGCAAACGTGGCAGACGTTAAGAGCCTCGTAATCCACCCTGCCTCTACTACGCATTCCCAGCTCACCGAAGCCGAACTGGCCGATCAGGGCATCACGCCTTCTACTATCCGCCTTTCCATTGGCACCGAAAACGCTGATGACATCATTTGGGACCTCGAGCAGGCTTTCGCAAAACTCGACTAGCCCATTGCCCCAACATACCTTCCCCAAGGCCGAGCCCCTTCTTATCGAAGGGGCTCATTTTTTTTGACAAAAACCTGGCAAGTAGCCAATTCGCACCCGAACCGCGAACCATGCCACGTCCCCAACCGCCTATAACTCGCTAGAAACAATGCCTATAACCACACAGGGTGCAGCACCCCTATAATCGATGAAGTGCAAAGGGCGCCATCATATTCGCCCCGAAACCCCATGTAAATACGGCAGTTGTGCCTATCTAACTTGAAGGAGAAACCCCTATGTCCGATACCGCTGCACCGTTCCATTACGACATCGTAGGCAGCTTCCTGCGCCCCGAAAAGCTCAAGACTGCACGCGCCCAATTCGCTGAAGGCGCCATTTCCCACGACGAGCTCGAAGCCGTCGAAAACGAAGCTATCAAGGAATTGGTGGCTCAGCAAAAAGCCGCCGGCCTTCACGCAGTAACCGACGGCGAGTTCCGCCGTTCCATGTGGCATTTGGACTTCCTTACCGAGCTTCTTGGCTGCGAAGAGGTAGGGGCAAAGCATTGGTCGGTTCACTTCAAGGGCCATCAGCCGAAATCGAAGACCGTCGTCATTACCGACAAGGTTGACTTCGGTGAGCACCCCTTCCTGAAGCACTTTGCCTTCACCAACAGCGTTGCAGGTGACACGCTGGTCAAGCAAACCATTCCTTCCCCCACCATGCTTCACCTCATTTGCTGCGTGCGCGAAGAGAATTACACGCCCATCGCTCGCTACGAGAACAACGAAGAGCTCCTGTTTGCAGACATTGCCGCCGCGTACCGCAAAGCAGTCCAGGCGTTCTACGATGCAGGCTGTCGCTACCTGCAGTTCGACGACACTTCCTGGGGCGAGCTATGCGACCCGAACAAGCGCGCTGCTTATGAAGCACGCGGCTTCGACCTGGACAAACTGGAGCGCGACTACGTTAACCTGATTAACGAGGCCTTGCGCGACAAGCCCGAAGATCTGGCCGTCACCATTCACATCTGCCGCGGCAACTTCCGTTCCACATGGTTCTCTTCCGGCGGATACGACCCCGTAGCGCCAATCCTGTTCCCCAATTTGAAGGTTGACGGCTTCTTTCTAGAGTACGACTCAGAACGCGCGGGCGATTTCGGACCACTGCACCATATTGCAGATCAGAAGGTGGTCCTCGGCCTGGTTACCTCCAAAGACGGCGCCCTGGAAGACCCAAGCGATCTGAAGCATCGCATTGAAGAGGCGGCCAAGTACGTTCCGCTGCGCAACCTCTGCATCAGCCCCCAGTGTGGCTTCTCGTCCACCGAAGAGGGCAACATCATTGAGCCTGAGGATCAGTGGAAAAAGATCGCACTCATCAAAAACGTCGCCGAAGAGGTTTGGAAGCAATAAGCCCCGAAGGCAATCGAAACGAAAGCACTAAAAAAGCGCCGGCTTGATGCCGGCGCTTTTTGTTTTGCTCAAGATTATTGCTGCTTGGAATCTTCGCCCTGGTCATTTTGAGCAGGAGGCTGCGGGGCGGCCGGGGCCTGCGGGGCCGATGGGGCCTGGGGTGCAGCTGCTGGCTGCTGGGCTGCTGGAGCTTGAGGCGCAGCCGGAGCCTGACCTTGCATCGGTTGCTGTGGTTGCGGAGGCACCTGCTGATTCACAGGCTGCTGCGGAACCTGAAACCCCTGCTGGTACTGCTGGGGCTGTTGGTAACCGTAGGCCCCCATTGGTGCAGCTGCATAGGCTCTGCGAACGCGACTAACGAACACCGCCGAAACGATGAACAGCACCATAGAGATCATGCCACCGACCAAAAAACTCACAATAGCAGCGGCGATAGACCAGCCGAAGGCACTGCCCAATTTAGCGGGGTTGTTGCAGTTGCGCAAAGCAATGATGCCCGCAACCAGGCAGACAACCTTGCAAAGCACATACCCCAAGCTCAAACCCACCATTAAGAAAATGCTTGCAGAAGCAACAGCCATGGTTTCATCCTGGGTCATGCCGGAATAATCGTATGACGAATACGACGAAGAGCCATCAAACGCCGAGGAGGTGCTTGACGATTCCAGCTCCGAGATAAGAGCATTGACCACAGCGGGATCATTCAAGGAAGTCGAAGCGATTCCCATAAACAAGGCAATCACCAAGCCACCCAAAATACCCAAAGCAGACAAAACGATAGCTGCGATACTTACTCCCCGAACAACACGAGAGTCAGGATTCATCAAAAGCCCCTTTCGTAGGCATAACCATTGACAGCATTGTACCCGAGCTGCCCCACCGACATCATTACAGGGAAATGTCAATCTGCTAGCACAAAGGCGAATGCACGCCGTCCACGGCAACAGCGTGATCACTCAGAGCCCATCCATCAGCCAATTCTGGCAATCAGACCTGCCGCATCAATCAATAACCCATGCGGCGAAAAGGCGCTTCGAACAGCTCTATCTTGTTCTGCGGAACATGTCCCACACAAGCCAAACCGAAAGGACGAACGCAGAAACATGCTCGACAAGAGAAAGGACGGGCATCCCAAACAAACGCGGCATATCTACCGCAATAATAAGGCTGCCACTTACCAGCAAGCCGGCAATCACCAAACTCATGGCAAGGCGGTTCATGATACGCCCGACCTTGTACAACGGCTCGGGGGAACTAAGCATTTCCATATTCACTTTCAGCTGACCGCGCGAAAGCATGTGAAGCGTGTCCCCTGAGTACTCGGCAGCTTTAATAAGGCTGTGAGTTGCCGAATTCAACGAAATCAGCAAATCCCTTGTTTGATTCTCGATCTCCGTCTTGATGTTTTTAGAGCGTTGAAGATGTCCATTGATGATGTCGACAATATTGGCATTTGCCAGACAATCCTGCAGCGAGCCCTCCATGGTAATGATGCCACGCGAAACAGCGGTAACCGAAGCGGGCAAGGTAACCTTGCACTGGCGCGTAAGCACCATAATGTCACCCAGCAAAGCACCAATATCAATATCGGCAACGTCAGTTGAGCCGTAGCTTTCCAAAACGTTATCGAGCTCCGCCAAGAAGCGCGGATGATCGATGGCATTCATATCGTGCGCTACGGAAAACGTGATGAGGGCGTCTTTCAGTTCAGCAGAGTTCTTTGACCCTACCGCTTCAACGATCCGCTTAAAACCGCCGCGATCACGAACAGATAGGCGCCCCATAATGCCCAAGTCGATGTAGATTACCTTGCCGTCCTTAACCAGGATATTTCCAGGATGAGGATCGGCATGGAAAAAGCCATGCTCCATAATCTGCGTGGCGTAATTGTCCATAACCTTTACGCCAATTTCTTCCAGGTCGTAGCCATTTTCAAGCAGACGCTTCGTGTCACGGATGGAAATGCCATCAACGTATTCCATGACCAAGACTTCTTCAGTGCAATACTCCATATAGGGCTTCGGACAGGAAATGTACACCACGTCTTTGTTAAGCAACGCAAACTCTTCCAAGTTGCGCGCTTCTTTCAAGAAGTCGGTTTCCTCCAGGAACGTAACCCACAGCTCTTCCACTACATCGCGCAGATTGAGCATTTGATTATCTTTCATGAAACGCGAAGCTTGCTTGGCAACCGCACGCATCACATCGATGTCCTGGGCCATGGTAGTGCGCACGCCAGGACGCTGCACTTTAACGGCTGCTTCGTCACCGTTTGTCAAAACCGCGCGGTGAACCTGCGCCATAGAGGCGCTTCCCAATGGCTTCGGATCAATTTCCTTGAATATCGCGTCGAACTTATCGCCATAAATGCCCCGAAGCACCGCTACCGTTTCGTCGAATGGCATAGGGTCGCAGTCCATCTGCAAGTCGGAAAGCGCATCGCAATACGCCTGCGGCAAGATCTCCGAACGAAGGGAGAGCATCTGGCCTATCTTGATGAAGCTTGGCCCCAAATCGACAAGGATGTCACGCAGCTCCGTAGGCGAAAGACCGTCCATAACGTGATGCTTACGCATAAGCAGCACGATTTCGCGTATACGACGTATGCGGACCTTATGGCTTAAACCAAACTGCTTATCGGGATCGAATTCGATACCGTCTTCAAAAAAGCGTTTGAGCAAGGTGTTTTCGTTCATGAAATTCCTCTAATGGGCCAACCAGCATCGGAACAAATAGATGGACGCGTTTTGCGCTATAGGGACGAAGCGAGCAACCGCAAAGGCAGCCGCCTTTGAAACTTGCCCCAGAACGTACTACCGACCAAATAAACCAAATAAACCAAATAAACCAGGGGTTTCGCCCCTATATAAAAAGAACGTGGCAGGAGCACCCTGCCACGTTCTGAGCATGCGGGGTTATTCCGCCTTTTCCTCTGCAGGCGCCTCTTCGGCTTCCTCGGCAGCGGGCTCTGCGGCAAGCTTAGCAACAGTTGCAGCAAACTCGGCACGCTCTTCGGCGCTCATGGTTTTCATCGCAGCGGCAATGCTTTCCTCGCGAACCTTGGCAACGGTTTCAGTTGCCTTATGCTGCAATTCGCGGTTGATGTCCTTACCCTGCTCGACTGTAACGCCGCCCTTTTCAATAAGGGTATCGAGCACTTCCTTCGCCTTTTCGCCAGTGATGGCCATAGCGCCAACGCCTGCCAGGAAAATATCGCGGAAACCCTTTTCGAATTCAGTAGTCATGATGACCCCTCCATTTCAGCAAGGTAGATTGTGATCCCTGTCCTCTATTATATCGGCTTTTCAGCGGCTTGAACGTGTTTCAGGAAAACGGGACATTCAAGGCGCAAGAGAGGAGGATCCCCCCCCGCTGCGCAATCGATCGAAACCAAATCCACAACAACGAAAAATAAATGGAGTTAGCTCAAATGTCTGTTTTAATTGAACATTTTGTTGGGTAAACTAACTATGCCCTGCTCGACAGGGTTGTTTTAGTTAGAAAGAAGTTTTTACTATCGTGGCTTCACCCGTGCAGAACAACCAATCATCGCAACTCCTTGTAGGTATAGATGTTGGGTCCACGACGGCGAAGATAGCCGTTATGGATGCAGCGTCCCATGAAATGCTCATGCGCCGCTACGTGCGCCATCATGCCCAGCAGGCAAACTGCTTGAAGAGCTTGCTTGCCGAATTGGACCAGCGGTTCGAAGGTATTCCCATGCGCGCCGCCTTGTGCGGTTCAGGCGGTGCGGCTTTAGCTGAAGCCCTGGACCTGCCCTATGTGCAGGAAGTTGTGGCCAACTCCCTTGCAGTAGGCGCGAATTATCCTACCGCCCGCACCGCCATCGAACTCGGCGGCCAAGATGCGAAGATGATCTTCTTCAAATTCGACAATGAGGCAAACCGCCTGTCAGTTGCCGATATGCGCATGAACGGAAGCTGCGCAGGCGGCACAGGCGCCTTCATCGATGAAATCGCCACGCTTCTTAAGGTGCCCACCGAACAATTCAACGACCTCGCTCAACAGGGAAAAGCCGTCCACAACGTTTCCGGCCGCTGTGGCGTATACGCAAAAACCGATATTCAACCCCTGCTCAACCAAGGAGTGCCGAAGGCCGATATCGCCCTATCTTCGTTTCACGCTATCGCCAAGCAGACCATCGGCGGCTTGGCTCAGGGCCTGGAAATCGAGGCTCCTGTTGTATTCGAAGGCGGGCCCCTCACCTTCAACCCACGTTTGATTGCCGTTTTTGCCGAGCGCCTTGAGCTGGGCAGGAAAGACATCATCATTCCCGATCACCCCGAAACCATCGTTGCAGTGGGCGCAGCACTTGCCCTGGAAGAGCTCTTCGCCGGCCGTCAGGCACGCCTCGTTCCTTCCCAAGCAATCAAGACGCTGGAAGAGGCTCACATCGTGGTCATAGACGATGCGGCAGGCAGCGCCGCGTCGCAAAGCGCCTATGCTGGCAAGCCTTTCTTCAAAACCGATGCAGAACGTGCCGTCTTCAACGAACGCCATCAGCTGCCCCAAACAAAGACCGCACTTGAACAGGGAAACCTTCCTAAAACACTCCGCGTATACCTTGGCGTGGACTGCGGGTCCACCACCACTAAGTTCGCCCTGCTCAACGAAGGAGGTGAACTCGTCGACTCGTTTTATGCCTCCAACGAAGGCGAACCTATTGATGTCGCTGCGGAAGCACTGCGCACCTTGCACAAACGATACCAAGATGCTGGATGCGAGCTTGAAGTTGCAGGGTGTGGTACCACCGGATACGGCGAAATGCTGTTCGCCAACGCCCTTGGCGCCGATTGTCACACCGTTGAAACGGTTGCCCATTCGCGCGCGGTTCAGCAATTCGACCCCAATGCCTCATTCATCCTGGATATTGGCGGTCAAGACATGAAGGCAATCTGGATCGACAACGGCGTTATCACAAATGTTGTAGTAAACGAGGCATGCTCTTCTGGCTGCGGATCGTTCCTCGAAAGCTTCGCATCCACGTTGAGCATCCCCACCAAAAGCATTGCCAGCGCTGCCTTCGAGTCAAACGCACCCGCCGATCTGGGAAGCCGTTGCACGGTGTTCATGAACAGCAGCATCGTAACCGAACAGAAGAACGGCAAGAACCCAAACGATATCATGGCGGGTCTGTGCCGCTCTATCATCGAAAACGTATTCACCAAGGTAATTCGTGTTTCCAACCTAGAAAAGCTCGGCGACCACATCGTGGTCCAAGGTGGCACGTTTCTGAACGACGCAGTACTGCGCGCATTCGAACAATACGTTGGCCAAGAGGTAACTCGAGCGCCCTATCCTGGCCTTATGGGAGCTATAGGCGTAGCACTTATCGCCCGCGAAAGCGAGCAAGCAAACCGAACCTCTACCTTTATCGGCTGGGATGCCCTGGAATCTTTTAGCTATTCGCAGGAAACGAATCTGATCTGCCCGTTCTGTTCAAACCGCTGCAACCGCACACGCATCACGTTTTCCAATGGCACTTCATGGATTACCGGCAATCGCTGCACTAAGGGCGAAATCGTAGGCGAACTTTCCGACACAAAAGTACGTGAGCAAGTACGCGAAGCAAACCAGACCATGGAAAACGTGCCGAACCTGTACAACGAACGAGAGCAATTGCTATTCAAAGATTGGCCTTGTACTCCCGTTATGCCTTCCCAAGGAATAACCTTGGGCATTCCGCGCGTACTGTTCTTCTGGGATAGCATGCCTTTCTGGAAAACGCTGCTGCAAGCGCTAGGCTTTACCGTAAAGCTCTCCCATAAATCAACACGCGCCATCTACGAAAACGGCCTTTCTGCCGTCACGTCCGACACCGTATGCTTCCCCGCGAAACTGGTTCATGGCCACCTTCGCGATCTGCACAAACAGGGCGTCGACCGCATTTTCATGCCAATCGTTACCACGGTACCCTCTGAAAACACCTCGAAGGACAGCCAGTCAATGTGCGCCGTGGTTAAGGGATACGCCCTGGTGGTGCAGAATTCCGACAACCCCAACCGTCGTTGGGATATCCCCTTCGATAACCCGATGTTCCATTGGTTCACAGAAGAGGACTGTACCAACCAGCTGGTGAAGTACTTCAAGGAAACCTTCCAAATTCCCGAGAAAGCAACGTTAGCCGCCCTTGAACAGGCGCGTAACGCACAGGCATCATTCAGCGCTGCCCTTCAGCAGCGCGGCGCCGAAGTGCTGGCCCATGCCCGCAACGAAGGTACCTACGCTGTGGTGCTGGCAGGACGTCCCTACCATAACGACGACTTGGTCAACCACGAACTGCCAACGTTGTTTACCGAGCACGGCATTCCCGTCATCACCGCCGATTCTGTTCCAGGCGCCACGCAAGTACCGCTCCAGAACAGCCTGATCGACATTGCGAACAACTTCCACGCACGCATGCTTTCAACGGCAACCCTGGCAGCACAAAGCCCCAACATGGAATATGTGCAGATAGTAAGCTTCGGTTGCGGCCACGATGCGTATCTTTCCGACGAGATTATCCGTCTGATGAAAGAGATCAGCGACAAAACACCACTGGTGCTCAAGGTGGACGAAAGCGACATTCGCGGACCCTTAGGTATCCGCGTTCGCTCGTTTATCGAAACGGTCAACGAGCGTCGCGAAAAAGAAAAAGCAGCAACACCTGATCAGACAGCCTATGCTATCGATGCAAATCGACAGGGAAGCTTGAATGCCTCTTGCTGCGGCAGCACACAGAGCTGCGAACCCTCGCAATGCGCAGCCTGCACAGCCGCATTCGAACGCAAAATCGACGAGGCCCTAGCTCGCGCCACAGGAGAAAAGCTCGCCGATCCCTATCCGCAGAAATTCACCAAGGAAGACGCTGCCACCAAAACGGTATTGGTTCCCAATACCTCGCACGCTTTTAGCCAACTTATGGCAGCGGCGTTTGCCAATCAGGGTCTGAACACCGTTTCTCTTCCTATTGGCCGTGAACGCGCAATTTACCTGGGGAAACGCTATGTCCATAACGACATCTGCTTTCCTGCTCAAATTGTGATCGGCGAAGCGCTGGCGGCACTTGAATCGGGCAAATACGACCCCGACAAGGTTGCCATTGCCACCGGCAAGTACATCGGTGACTGCCGTCTTACTCACTACGCTGCGCTACTGCGTAAAGCGCTCGACGATGCAGGCTATCCTCAAGTTCCCATCATCACCAACGATGCGGAAGACGCTCATAATGTTCATCCCGGTTTCAAGATGAATCTGAAAACCGCTATGCAAATTGCATTCGGCTTGCCCATGATCGACGCGCTGGAAGAGCTGCTGCGCAAGATACGTCCCTACGAGCTGGAACCTGGCAGCGCCGATGCAGCATTCGACAAATCTATCGATGCCGTCATAGGCGGCTTGCGCCAAGGCGGTATCGGGGGCATGAAGAAGGGCTTCAAAAAAGCTATAGCTTCGATGCTTTCTGTGAAATACGACCGAAGCAAGCCGCGCCCCACCGTGCTGATCGTGGGCGAGTACCTCTTGAATTTCCATCCCGGTGCAAACCACGATATGGAGCTGTATTTGGAAAACAACGGGTTGGAGATCATCGAAGCACGCATGACCGATGTTATTCGCAAAACGTACTTCTACCAGCGATCTCAGCAACGTGAATACAAGGTGCATCGCCCGCTTCCCATCAAGCTGAACAATTCGATATCCGACGCCTTCTTCAAGTTGGCGCATGATGCTACCGACAAAATTGCCAAGGCGCACCCGCTGTATACACCGCCGTGCCGTATGCCCGAATTGGTGCAGGCAAGCGACCCTATCATTCACCACACCTTCGATGCCGGTGAGGGCGTTCTAATTCCCGCAGAGATTCTGCACCACGCAAAACGGGGCTGCCGCGCGTTCGTTATCCTGCAGCCCTTCGGGTGCCTTCCCAACCACGTAGTGGGCCGCGGTATATCGAAACGCCTGAAGGAGCTGTACCCCGATGCGCAGATTCTGCCCCTCGACTTCGATCCCGACGTTAGCTTCGCTAACATCGAAAACCGCCTGCAAATGCTCATCATGAACGCGCGCAAACCTCGCACGTCCTAGCGGACGAGCCATAACCCGTATCGCCCCACAACGAAGGAGCCCATCATGGCACGACCCCGCAAAGACCAACAGGAACCCGCTGCGGTAGAACGTATCAAAAACGCATTCTGGGAATTGCTTGAGCAAAATAACCTGAAGCACATCACGGTGAATATGGTCACCCAAAAGGCCCACTGCAACCGTGGTACGTTTTACTACCACTACGAATCGCTCGACGCGCTGCTGTGCACCGTCATCGAGGAAGAGCTGCTTAACAGCAAGGGCCTTCCACTTGGCATTTTCTATATGCTCAGCAACGACAGCAAAGCGCTGACGGAAATGCTACTGCCCCAGCGTACACAGCGCTTTGGCCTTGTGATGAAGCGCTGCGGCCAAGAATGCGTGGCATTGAAAATCCGCACCATCATAGCCAACATGTGGCAAACCATACTCTGTGACGAGGAGGAGGAACTCACCACCAATGCGCGGATTATCATTGAGTATTCCATTAGCGGCCTGATCGGTGTTATCGATTATCTCTATCGCGAGGGAAAGCTCGACGGCTCTTCTTTCCCAGAGGAAATGATCTACGCTATCAAAGACAATGCCCACTACCTTGCCATCCGCATCAGCAATGCCCAGGGGATCTCGCTCCAAGAATTCGAGCAACGCGTACGTCTGTATTCTCATATCGCAAGGTAAGCAGCATGCGCGAAAGCAAAGCAGCCTGCAGGAGCTTTGACCATTTATAGACCGATCAGATGCAATCCGCAAACGTAATTTCGGGCCATTGCGCCTGAATGCCCGCAGGTTCACTGCGCGTAATAGCAACGCTGCCACGTTCACCGCAATGGGCATGACCCTGCGCCGCTGCCTCGATAAGCGCATCGAATACGCATTCCATGCGATGGCGCCCCGTGAAAAACTCAGGGTGCCACTGCACTCCGATCATAAAGCTCTTGTCACGCACCTCTATGGCCTCAACCAGGCCATCGGGCGCATATGCCACAGCATCAACACGCGTCGAGAGATCATATACTCCCTGATGATGCATAGAATTTACCATGATATTCTGCACGCCCAGCAACTTCCCTAATTTGGAGTTAGGCAGAATGGTTACTGGATGGGTGGGCTCGCTATAAGGCTTTGGCTGCCAATGCGCAAGTTGAGGCAAATCGTCTTTATCGTCGTTAATGCCCTTTCTTGCCACACCGGAAAACTGGTCTCCCAAATCTCGGAATAAGGTGCCTCCCAAGCACACATTTATCATCTGCATGCCTCGGCAGATACCCATCAACGGTAAATCAAAGCGATACGCATAGCTCAAAATCAAGTACTCAAGTTCTTCACGCTCAGGCGTATGCTCGTCGATTTTACCGCTATCGCGAATAGCACCATAGCGAGCTGGATCGATGTCATTGCCACCGGTAAGAACAAAACCATCTATCAAAGGGAAAAGCGTTTCGTAAATATGGGAGTTGCCCGAAAGTGGCAGCAGCAAGGGGGCGCCGCCAGCCTTGATAATGGCGTCAGCATAGCGCTCGGGAAAACTCACCATCTTTTCGGTAGTGTTCTGGGAAGGAACGATGCCGATGACAGGCAGGTGCGAAATCTTGCCAGCACTTCCATTCGCTACCGTCATGACGTTCCCTTCCTGCAAGCCAGCGCAAACAAGCCAGCCGCTTTTTATTACTAGATGGTGTAGCTATCTATCGCAAGCTGGGAGGAACGATCCACCACATCCTGCAGAGAAATACCGCCCAGGTAACCCTTTACCAAATCGTGCAGACCCTTCCAAACGAAGATCTCATAGCACGATTCACCGGGAGACGCTTCCCCGGAAAGCTCATCGAGATAATCAACGGGCGCAAGCGAGCCCTCCGTTACGGTGAGCACGTCGAGCATGGTAATGTTCATGGCACTGCGTGCAAGGCGATAACCTCCCGAAGCACCGCGAGCGCTACGGACCAGCTGCGCCGCCGCCAAGCTCGAAGCAATTTGCTCCAAGTACTTACGCGAAATGCTGGTAGCCTCAGCGATTTCCTTCAATGGCACCGGCTCCGTACCGCCATGCCCCGCCAAAAACACCATGAAGCGCACTGCATAGAGCCCTTTGGTAGATATCTTCATTGGTGCCTCCTGACGGAATGGTAAACATCATCAATGCATTAGCCCGAAGCAACGGGTAATGCACAAAACAACCTGTAATCATATAGGAATAAGACCATAATAGCACGGCGAATATGCCGACATACGGGCTATCGTCTGCTGCGGGCAAATGACACTAGGTCGTGCAAATGAGCCGCATCCTCTTCATTGAGCGCTTCATCTGCAACTTCGAAGATAAGTTCCTGCCATTCAGCAAGCGTTTTGCCGTAGATAACCGCTTCGGCACCATGACGCTGGATGGCTTCCAGTGCCTGATTGGCGCTGCTATCGTTCAAGAGCCACACGCCTTCCGCTGCCCCAAATGCCTGCTCGATCGCGCAAAGAGAGCGCTCGGAATAGAAAACGCCTTTGACAAGCGCCGCATATCCCGCCATAAGCGGTGCAGGCAACGAATCGGCTGGGCGAATTTCCACAAAGTTCTTCAAGCGCACGTCGGGCCAAAACATAGAGAGCACGTGTTCGATATCGGCGCGGGTCATGGGAGCGTCGCCGTAGGCTTCATAGGCAGACTGCCCATACACCGCACGCAAATTTGGCCCCGCAGGATCATCGGCGGAAGGGCGCGTGACGAAAATAGGGCACGTGCGAAGAATCCAATCGGCATAGTCCGCAAAGCCATAACCCTCGCTGAAAAGACCTGGCACCGAACCGCATCGATCGTTGTCCACGTTGCGCCATAGGGCAAATCGCGCCAATCGGGGCGCAGGCTCCGCCTCGAACACCGCCGTGTTGTCGGTGACACTTGCAAAGATGGGCGCCAACGCCTGGGCAATACGCATTTTACGAATGGCATCGGCTTCATCGCGATAATCCACCGAAACTTGCGTAGAAGCAGAAGCGCGCATCATGCGTTCGCCATGCGTACCGATTTTCATGAAATAGTCGTTCATGAACCGGTAGCGTTGTTTCGGAATAAGCGTAAGCTCAAGCGCACGCGCCGTAGGATGATAACCGCTGGTAACCAGCTTGCATCCGTGCTCCGCCAAAAACGGATCAACTTTAGAACGGAATTCGCTGTACACACGGAGGATCTGACCGATAGACAAATATGGAGCGATGCTTATTTCAAGCTGAGCAGCAGGCTCAAGTGTAATGGAGGCCTCATCGCTAGCAAGCCCGATGAGGTCGCCTTCAAGGCCATAGGTGTGCTGCGGGTAAGCATCAGCTAAATGCGCCAGCACATCACGAACGCCAAATTCCCCTTCGCCCCCAGCGTACGATACGGGATGTTCGCCTTCGGCGGTAACCACGAAGTGCTCCACTTCAACGCCAAGGGCGCCAAGGGGTTTGTCCCCCTTCGCGCCCTCATTGAAGTAAGCGACCAGTGCCTGTTTGTTTTCTTGCTCGTAGGACATTCATGCCTCACTTGCCAAAGCAGTACATTAAGACGCCTGCTTCGGATCTTACTCGAAGTTGAACATCGCCGTAGAGAGATAACGCTCACCCGTATCGGGGAGGATAGCGACGATGACCTTGCCAGCGTTTTCGGGGCGCTGAGCGAGCTTAGTAGCGGCAGCAACAGCAGCGCCTGAGGAAATACCCACCAGCAAGCCATCCTTTGCAGCAAGCTCGCGGCCAGCCTCGAAAGCCTCTTCGTCAGCGATGGTGATAACTTCATCATATATTTCGGTATTCAGTGTATCAGGAACAAATCCCGCGCCGATACCCTGAATCTTGTGAGCGCCCGGATGGCCTTCTGAAAGAACAGGGGATCCAGCAGGCTCCACGGCAACAACCTTGACCTCGGGGTTCTGTTTCTTCAGATATGCGCCCGTACCGGAAACCGTTCCGCCAGTACCTACACCAGCAACCAGGATGTCCACTTTGCCCTCGGTTGCCTCCCAAATTTCGGGACCAGTAGTTGCCTCATGAACGGCGGGGTTGGCGGGATTGGTGAACTGGCTGGGAATGAAGGAGTTCGGAATCTCCTCGGCTAGTTCGGCAGCGCGAGCGATTGCGCCCTTCATGCCCTTGGCGCCATCGGTGAGAACCAGTTCAGCACCGTAAGCCTTCATAAGGTTGCGGCGCTCAACGCTCATCGTTTCAGGCATGGTGATGATAATGCGATTGCCACGAGCGGCAGCAATAGCAGCAAGGCCAATACCGGTGTTGCCTGAAGTGGGCTCGATAAACACGGTGTCTGCATCGATCTTGCCGTCGGCTTCCGCCTGATCGATCATTGCCTTGGCAATGCGGTCTTTAATGGAGCCTGCAGGATTGAACAGTTCGACCTTGCCGATGATAGTTGCATTCAGGTTGTGGTTCTTCTCGTAGTTGGAGAGTTCTACCAACGGGGTATTGCCGATAAGCTCGGAAACGCTCTTGTACACTGCCATGATTCCTTCTTTCTGCCGCATTTACGGCAAATCGCCTTCGGGCCTTTAGCTCGCCGGCAAACTGCGTTGCCTTACCGAAGCAATACCAAACTTGAGCTTTGAAACCTCGAAGGAAGTCCTTTTCTTGACTCCAAATCCTACTAACCCCGTAGGTATTGTCAAGTATTAATTCCATAATTCATATCGGAGAAATAAGATATTTCGGTATTCGTTGCATATCACCTGATAAGAACAGATATTTTCAAGATCGATGATTTAACGGTCGCGTAACCTTTTCATGGTTTCCCCTATATTTCGCACCGCTTTCGCACAATTTTCTCACGCGCTTCGCATGTTCTTAAGCAACGGCTGCAACACTTGCGGCAAGCAACACCGCAAGGAAAGGCTGCATCATGAAAGCAAAGAATCGTGCCGCTGCGCGCGTGCGACGCATTGGCGGCAAACCAACAGACCGCATCACGCCCACAAAGCAATGCACAGGGGATGCCTTCCACCAAACAAGATTTCCCCGCAAAAGCACCAGCGAATGGATAATCCCATCTGCAAATCACCGTTTACTACTGTGCGTCTTTGTCGCTGCCCTGGCATGTTTTCTTGTTGCTTCAGCAGCCGCACCCCGCTGGGCACAGGCAGGAAACACCTCTGGGCAGCTAGCAACCGTCGTCATTCAAGTTGAAGGGTATACAGGAGCGCTACCCACCCTGGTTGCTGGAACCGATTTCACCTTAGGGCAACCCGTTGGTACCAACCCCGCTTATATGGCAGACGAATCGGGCAAACAGCCCCTGGCAAAGCTCATTGAGTCAAAAGAGGCGCAAGGGTTCACCCTGAAATGGCACGATGAAGCAGGGAAAGAGTTCGATTGGCTAACCACAAAGATCGAGAAAAGCACAACCGTCACAGGAACATTCGTTGAAGCCGATTACGAGGTCCGCGTCTCTTTCAACGATGCAAAAACCGACGACCTTACCGTAAAAGTGCCTCGGGGCAGCTCGTTCAAACAGGCTTACGGGAGCATACCCGCCACCCCTACCAAAGGGGGATGGGAATTCGTACGGTGGGTGGACACCTCCGACGACTCCACCTTCGATTTCACGAAGCCCATAGAGAAATCAACAAGCATATATGCCCTGTTCAAGATTGCCAACACCGCTGAAGTCGAAGCATTTGACCCCACAAAGGACATTCCCAAAACCCTAACTGGCAGCTGCTACATAGGCGCAACCTGGAGTGTGCATCCCGCCAAATTTGCCATTTCTGATTTCACCGGTGAACTCAAAGGTTATGCCGGCACTGGCACCTGCTCGCTGCCCAGCGCCGCACCGCCCTCAAACACCCGAGCAGACTACGTAGCCACCCTGAAAGAGGTAAACGTCGAAGCAGGTGAGGTGGTTTACGACGTGAATATCACGCCACCTGGCGCGGCGCGCCCCGGCGGCCCAAGCAACAGCCTGGGGCTTATCGGTTATCAAACGGTGTACTTGAAAGCCGTCATCAAGAAGAACTTCGGCGGATACCTTGAAGTGGTCAAAACTTCCTCCAATCCTTCTATCAGCGAAGGCAACCGCTGCTATTCGCTGGAGGGGGCCGTGTTTGGCGTGTACAACCAAGAGGGGTCGCGCGTAGCCCAGCTAACAACGGGCCCCGACGGGAAAACGGCCAAGAGCCCGTTGCTACCCGCAGGCACGTACACCATTCGCGAAGAAACGGCTCCTGATGGCTTTGCTCCCGCACCTGACACAAGCGTAGCTATTACCTCGGGCAGCACCACCACAGCAAGCATTTTCGATGCACCCCAAAACACGCTTATCAACCTCATCGGCCAAAAGATCGACGCAGAAACCAACACCCCTTACCCCCTCGGATCGGCAACTCTGAAAGGAGCGCTCTTCCGCGTTAGCTACTTCGATCAAGGAGAACAAGAACCACGGGCACTTTGGGGAATCCTGGACAGATCGAGCGTCAATCCCTCCAGCCAGAAGACAACGAAGCAAAGTATGGATTACCTCGGAACCCCTAAACGCACGTGGGTTTTCAAAACAGACGAGACAGGCAGGTTCGCCTTCGATGAAAACCATTTCGTTGAGGGGGATGAGTTTTACTACGACACCAACCACGCTATAGCGCTTCCCCTAGGCACCGTCCTGGTAGAGGAGATACAGCCACCAACAGGGTATCTCGGCTGCGATGCACCCTGGAAGGTATCGCTAACCAGCGAAGGGACAGAAGAGCACATCAGCGCTTGGACTCCCCTTTCCTTTGAAGAGCAGGTAATTCGAGGCGACCTGGCCTTCACGAAAGCGAAAAGCGGCACCATGGAGCACCTGGCGAATGTGCCATTCCGCATCACTTCGCACACCACAGGAGAAGAACATGTGCTGGTAACCGATGAAAACGGCATGGCCAACACCGCGTCTTCGTGGGTACCTCATTCCCGCAACACCAACGCTGGCACCTCGGCAAAAGATGGCATCTGGTTCGAGCGCGATTCGCACGGCGGGGCAGCAAAGGTCAACGACGACCTTGGCGCCCTTCCCTACGACACTTATGAAATAGAAGAACTTCCTTGTAAGGAAAATGAAGGCACCATACTGGCGCACTTCACAATAACCATCAGCAGAGACAATACTACGCTCGATCTGGGTACCGTTGACAACGACACCATTCCCCTTGCCATTTCAGGCGAAGTCGACAAGCGCGAAACTCTCCTCAACGAAGCAGGATCGTTCGATTACTCAATCGACTATCGTTCCACCTCTAGCACTTGGGCGGACGAATTCACCATGACCGATACCATCACCTGCGCAGAAGACGGCTATGCCCACCTTACCGGCATCGCCACACCCGTGAGCTTCGAAGACTACGACGGCATGATGAACGTGTGGTATCGAACCAACTTCGACCAGGAAAAAGAACAGGAGAAAGCAGCAAGCGAAGAAGATGGCAAAACGGGAAAGACCAGCGGCAATAGCGCTGCAAAGCAGAGCAAAAGCAAGCCCGGCAGCATCGGCGAAGCCAACACCGAGGCAAGCAGCGCCAGTGACGAACAGCCAAATGCCTGCGCCGGAAACCCCTACAACCCCGACAATCCAACCAACAAACGCATCCACGACTTCAGTGGCTGGCGCATTTGGAAACAAGACGTTTCGACCCTAGGATCGCAAGAGCTTGCCGTGAACGATCTTTCGCTCGAACAGGGAGAGTTCATCATTGCCGTAGCCTTCGAACACGGCAGAGTCGAAGAGGGCTTTGGCACCAATACCCAAGATGCCAAGGAATGGGAGTGCCCCGAACGCTATGAGAATGTTGACCTTTCCGACCTGGCAGCGAACCGAACTTCATTCAATTTGAAGGAAGCAGCGGGACCAACGCGCAGCGAAGAAGACAGCATGATTGCTTACGCTCCCGCCATCCTGCACATGCAAGCAACAGAGGAAACACTATCGGGCGATGCGGTTGATCTGTGGAATGTCGCGAATATCGACACCCACCGCAATTTAGAGCTTCATGACGAAGACAGAGACTCGGTTGTCCAATCAACCAACCCAGTCGAAACAGCAGCGGAATCCGTTGCTGCCAAATTACCGAAAACCAATGATGGTTCCGCTCCCGTACCCCTCCTTGTCGTTTTAGCCCTAGCAACCACCTTCGGGCTCCTGGCATTTCCCAAACTGTGCCGACGATGCGAATTAAGGCGGGCCGTCCTAAACAATCTATAGCCACCAACCTCACACCAGCGCAAAGGCTTAAACAAAAACGCGAGCTGCTCGATGAACCATCGGACAGCTCGCTTTTCTTGCTACGCTCAATACTTATCGCAACAGTTAACCGGCAATGCCGCGCTTTACCGTACGACGCTTACGCTTGGGAGGCTCAACCGGCTCACGGAAATCAAGCATCATCTGCTCCATGGGCGCATCACCTGGAGTGGAATCCGCCACCTTTTCAACATCTTTCACAGTCCATGCCAACGCTTCGGAGCCATGGAGTTCGAGCATTTTATAGCGTGCGTCTTGCACGTTCAGCTTAGAGCCAGCACGATGCTCGCTTTCAAACTCGATAACGCTTGATTTAGGGGCCGCCCCTTTTGGCGAAACGATTGTGGCACGGTACCTGGTCATGCGGCTCCTTTCGTGAAGCGACGTTATTGGAATGGGTATTTAAGCATAACGCAAGATGGAATCCACATGAAACCATAACCAGCAAAGCCCCAAGAAGAAGAGAATAAAGGAACGGGGCAGTTCCAAGCAGCCCAACGCCCTCATCAATATGGAGGAATATGAGCCCTTTAGACCTCAAGGCGCAGGCAGAATTTGCTGACGTTCAAACCGTCGGCATACCTCGCGCCCTACTGTATTTTCGCTACAAAACCATGTGGCGCACCTTTTTTGAAGAACTCGGCCGGACCGTTGTGGTAAGCGATAAATCCGACCGCAGCACCCTTGAAGCAGGAGCGCACCTCTCCATCGACGAATGCTGCCTGGCATCAAAACTGTATATGGGTCACGTTGCCAGCCTTCTGGGAAAATGCGATGCCATTTTTGCTCCCAGCATCGACAATTTGGGAAACTTCAAAGGCTTCTGCACCAAATTCCAGGCACTGCCAGATTTAGTTGCCAATACCTTCATCACGCAACGTCCCCGCATCATTTCCTGCGAGGTTGATCACGCAGACAGCCACATCAAGAAGCAGGAAGCCTACATTGACCTTGGCCAAAAGCTTGGGGCAACAAGAAAAGAATCAAAGAAAGCCTACGCTGCCGCCGTTCGTGCTCAGACGAATAGCGACGAGAAACGCGCCCACAAACAGGAAGCTCTGTTAAAACGCGTTTCTAAAATGCCCGAAGGCGAACGCCCTTTGCGAATTCTGTTGGCGGCGCACCCCTACGTGATTCATGACGACTTTGTGGGTTCTCCGCTTGTTGACATGCTAAGAGAAATGGAAACCTGCGTTCTTTTCGCCGATCGCCACAATCACGAAAAAGCGCTGGAAAAAAGCTTTGAGTTTTCCGACACCCTGCCTTGGATTGTCAACCGCGAGACCATCGGCACCATTCTGGACCTGTACGACCAGATAGACGGCATTGTTTTGGTAAGCGCCTTCCCTTGCGGGCCCGACTCCATGACCAACGATGTCCTTATGCGCTGCATCAAAGGCAAGCCCATCCTTTCGCTCACTGTCGATGCGCAGAGCGGAACCGCTGGCTTGGAAACACGCCTGGAAAGCTTTGTCGATATCCTCCGTTACCAACAAAGGGGTGGCTACCTGCATGAATAACGAATCAAACCACCAGCAAGGCGGAGAGCCGAACCGCAAACTGACTGCATTGAATGCCGTACAGAAGGCAGCTGACACCCTCAAACGCCGCTATTCCGATGAAATCCCCAATGCATCCATTTCCTTTATCCCCGGCACACCCGAGGCCCTTCGCGCTCACCGCAACAAGAAGAAGCAAAAGAAAAAAGCCGATCGTCACGCGCGTACCAAAGTTGCCTTCCTTCGCTATTCCTACTACGACATTGCCTTCAAGTACTTCGTTGAGCAGGTGCTTGACGCCGACTTCGTATCGTTGCCCGAACCTACGCGTCGCACGCTGGAGCGGGGCGCCCAGCACAGTAACGATTTCGTCTGCGCTCCGTTCAAGCACATCCTGGGTGACTACATCGAAGCGCTAGAGCGCGGCGCTGACGTTCTTGTTCAATTTGCCGGACCCTGCCGCCTGGGATATTACGGCGAGTTGCAGGAATCCATCCTGCGTGACATGGGCTACGAGTTCGAGATGCTCAACTTCGCCACGGTAACAGGAAAGCCAATGCAAGAGTACCTCGCCATCTGTAAAGAAAAAGTGAACCCGAACCTTTCTATCCCGCAAGGAGTAAAGCAGTTCCTGGCACTTTTCAAAATGATCGAATGTCTAGACTCCTACAACGATGCCTACCTGGCAAAGGCCGGCTTCGAGGCTGAGTGTGGATCGTTCAAGCGCGCCCGCAATGATTTCTTTGCCGACATGCGCACCGTTACCAATCTGAACCAGATAACCACTGCCTACAAACGCGGCATGGGCGTTCTTCGGGAATTGCCCACGCAAGAACCCGCCGACCCGATCCGCATCGGGATTGTGGGCGAATACTTCACTGCCGTTGATCCCCATTCGAATCTCTACATCGAAGAAAAGTTCATCGATATGGGCGTTTCGCTCGCTCGGTACTTGAACATCACGCACCGCAACCTGCATTACAACGAGGAAAACCTGCGCCGCGGCGTGAGCGAATACGTAAGCTATGACATGGGTCCCACTTCTACCATGACCATCGCCGCAGCAAAAAGTTATGCCGAAAAGGGATTCGACGGCATTGTTCACCTTAAGTCTTCTGGCTGCACGCCCGAGATTGACGTGATGCCCGTTCTGCAGCGCATCAGCAGCGACTACCATATCCCTATTTTGTACCTGAGTTACGATTCGCAAACGAGCGATACCGGCCTCGACACCCGACTCGAGGCGTTCTACGACATGATTGCAATGAGAAAGGCCCGTTGATGAGCAACGCATTCCTTGGTATCGATACCGGTTCTATTTCCACTAAAGGCGTCATCATTTTGCCTGATGGCACGATTATCGCCCGCTCCTACCTTTGGACGGAAGGCAACCCTACCGATGCAGCGCGCCATGTAGTGGAAGACCTGCACAGCCAGATAAACACCGAAGAAATCAGCGTGGTTGCCGTTGGCGCCACTGGCAGCGCACGGCGACTGGTTGGCTCTATCTTGGATGCCACTGTGGTAAAGAACGAGATTACCGCCCACGCCGTTGGCACCACCCACCTGCACCCTGATGTGCGCACCATCCTTGAAATCGGCGGGCAGGACTCGAAGATCATCTGCGTTGAAAACGGCATTGCCACCGACTATGCCATGAACACGCTATGCGCTGCAGGCACTGGTTCGTTCCTGTCAAGCCAGGCGCACCGCCTTGGCGTCGAAGTGGAAGAGTTCGGCCCCATTGCCCTAACTTCGAAAAAACCTGCCAACATTGCTGCCCGCTGCACGGTGTTCGCCGAAAGCGATTTGGTGCACAAATTGCAGGTTGGCTATCCCCGCGAAGACGTTATCGCCGGCTTGTGCAAGGCCGTTGCCACCAACTACCTGAATAACGTGGGCAAAGGCAAGCGCATTCAGTCGCCCATCGTCTTCCAGGGCGGAGTGAGCAAGAACGTTGGCGTGGTTCATTTCTTCGAAGAAGCATTGAACCAACCTGTTTTAGTTGACCCCGACGGCCATCTGATGGGCGCCTACGGCGCTGCACTGTTGGCGGCCGACGCCCCTGCCTCGAAGCGCAAGCCCTTCAATTTCGACATCTCCGATTTCGAGTTCACCACCCGCGAAGTCATCTGCCAGAAATGCGCCAACCACTGCGAAATCGTGTGCGTATACAAGGACGATACCCTCATCGACGCCTGGGGCAATCGCTGCGACAAAGGCGCAATCAAGGTGGGAAAATAGGGGCAGGTGTCGGATTCCCACTTGTGAAGAAACGATAATTATTTCTAAAATATAATTATGTTTTAGTACTATTTATAGTGTTAAACAAGCTCATAAGCGCCCCTACCTGGGGCGCTTTCTTATTCTCTGAAGCAGAAAGGAGGATCATTAACCATGGAAAAAATCAACTTCTGCCGAACCTTGTTCGAAGAAACCCGCTTTATGAGTCTACTCATCAAATCAACGCTTTCGAGCATCGTTGCAAGGCACGGGCTAAACCCCTATCAGGCTCACCTGCTGGGCGAAATAGCCTCACAGGATGGCCAAACTATCAAAGAACTCGCTTATCGCTTGTGCGTAAAGCCCTCAAATTTCAAGCCTATCGCCCAGCCCTTGGAAGAACGCGGCCTCATCGAACGCAGGCAGGACGAAAACGACAAGCGCAGCTTCCGTATCTACCTCACGGAAAAAGGCCGAGCCGAATCGGCCGCCATCGATGCAGAGTTTTCTGCCCTCTTCGAGGAAAACCCCGACGCTGCCGAGCTGCAACAGCAGGTCATCGAAGGGTTTATAGCATTCCGTAAGCTCGCAAGCCTCAACAGCCAGCTCAAAACCATCCCTACCGATCCCCACACAAGAAAGGAAAACTAGATGGGTCTCACCCGTAATCAAGTAGTTATCGTTGCCATTCTGCTGGCAGGCGCCACGCTGGTTGTCTTGAACCAGACGCTCCTTTCGCCCGCATACCCCTCCATCATGGCCGACCTCCAGGCAGACGCCACCACCGTTCAGTGGCTCACCTCAGCTTATTCTTTGGTCGAAGCCATTATCATCCCGCTTTCCGCCTTCCTTATTGGCCGCTTCCCCACCCGAAAGCTGTTCATCGCAGGTGTTTCGGTATTCGCCTTGGGTTCCCTTATGGCGGCGTTTTCGCCCTTCTTCGGCATCCTGCTGCTGGGCCGTATTTTCCAGGCAGCAGCCACCGGCGTAGTTATGCCAATGGTATTCACCGTGATTCTTCTGATATTCCCCCGCGAAAAGCGCGGCAGCGCCATGGGCATTGTGTCCTTGGTTATCGGCTTTGCCCCTGCTGTCGGTCCTTCCCTTTCCGGCTTGCTGGTCGAATCCGTCGGTTGGCGCTCGCTCTTTATGCTGGTAACCGCACTGGCGGTACTTATCGTCATCCTGGCCATCGTCTTCCTCAAGAGCTACGGCGAATTCGAACCCACCTCGTTCGACAAACCATCCGTTGCCCTGTGCTCACTGGGCCTTTTGGGGCTGCTGTATGGCTTGGCCACTATCACTTCAGCAACCAACATAGCCATCCCGATCGCCCTTATCGTTGCCGGCGCCATTCTCTTGACGTTCTTCGTACGCAGGCAACTCCGCCTCGAAGTGCCGCTGTTGAAAGTCGATGTCCTGAAGAGCCGCTCATATGCCATCGTTGTCGTTCTGGTTGCCTTGCTCCAGGCCGCGCTGGTTGGCACAGGCGTTTTGCTCCCCATCTATTTGCAAAACCTGCTCGGTGTATCAGCCCTCGAAACCGGCCTTATCATGCTGCCTGGCGCTGTGCTGGGCGCCATCATGGGCTTCTTCGCTGGCCGCCTGTTCGACAAGCTGGGTGTTCGCCGTATCGTAATCCCAGGCGCCTTGGTTGCGGCCATCGGCGGCTGCGGCTTGGTTGGCTTTGGACTCGACACGCCCGTACCCTTCATCATCGTTATCTACACCTGCCTGGGCGTTGGCATGCAGGCGCTGGTCACCCCGCTTAACACCTGGGGAATCAACACACTGGACAACCGTGTTATCCAGCACGCGAATGCACTGCAGAACACGTTGAACCAGGTAGGCGCGTCGTTGGGCACAGCTATCTTGGTTTCCCTTTCCGCAACATCCACCTTCCTGTTCCCCGAGATGCCCGCAATCGAACAGGCCATGGCAGGCGACCGAATCGCATTCGCCTTCACGGCGCTTATCATGATCGCAATCTTTGCAGTTATCGTTGTCGCCGTACGCGACACTAAGAAGGAGCCTTCCGCCGCAGAGCGCGCCAATGCTCTGCGCCTGCCCACCAAGGCAGACGATCACATCGCTGTGGACCTTGCTATGAACAAGCAGCCCTACTTCGTCCACAGCACCGACTCCATCCGCGAGGTTGCGCAGATTCTTGCCACCAACAAAACCTCTGGCGTTCCCGTGGTCAACGAACATATGAAAGTGGTCGGCTTTATTTCCGACGGCGACATCATGAAGTACATCGGACGCAGCGAAGGCGCCGTTCTGGACGCAACTCTCATGCTGTACCGCGCCACTGACAACGAAAACTTCATGCAGCGCGTTTCCGAACTGCTTGACTTGAACGTTATGCGCATTGCCACCAAAGGCGCTATTTCCGTTGAAAGCGGATCCGAACTTGACGAAGCATGCCGCCTGCTGGCTGAAAAGCGCATCAAGAAAGCACCAGTAGTAAGCGAAGACGGAACGCTCGTTGGCTCGCTTTCCCGCTCGGACGTTATTCGATCCACCATGGCAAACCTCGCTGCCATTGAAGCTCTTGCCAAGGGGTCAAAGCCCGCAAACGCCTAGCAACCCAGACCCTCCTTTTCTCCCGCCCCGCATCAAACTTTGAACTGCACCCATTTCTCGTGTCCAAAAAGTGGGTTCAGTTCACTTTCGGCCTGATGCGGGGCGTTTTGCTTTTGGAACCATGCTCACGGACTACAACGCGCGTAGTCGGCATGGGCGAACGAATCCCATCGCCTATGCACGCAGCGCCAACTTGCCGCACAAAGAAGACCCCCTTTATAATGTGACCGCATATTTTTGGTAACGGCTGGCTGCGCCTTTTGCGCAGGTGCTCACAAGCCGCAGGGGAATGAAGGTGAAAGTCCTTCGCTATACCAGTAACCGTAACTTCGAGCAGTCCTCGATCAAGTCGGAATGCCTGCCAGCCTGCGCCCTGGATAGAAGGAGCTCACGTGAGCAACACCACCTGCCGTCCTCGCGGCATAGCAAAGCGCGCCCTTGCGCTGCTTACGGCAATTGCCCTGGCAACCACCCTAACCCCCAACTTTGCCTTTGCGGGAGAAGCCAACAACTCGGCATCAATCACAGCGGAGCAAAGCTCCACGGCTGGCAGCACAGGCAGCCTTTCCGCAGACGACGCTACCGCAAACAAGGCAGATGCCACGCCAGATGTAAGCGAGAGCCAGGCATCAGGCTCCGACAGCGCCGCAGGGCATGCAGCAGCTAGCAACTCAAAGGCAAACGCGGGCGAATTAACAGACCCCAGTAACGCAAATAAAGTACCGAGTCAATCCGCGAACAGTGCCAAGCCCGCAAATCAGGCATCCAGCACCAAGGCAGATACCGTTTCAGCGACACTGAAGATCTCGGTTTACGGCACCACCTTGGTTTCGCACACCTTCAGCATCGAAAAGGGTAAAACTGTTGAAGACATGCTGAACTTGGCCGTCGAACAGGGCTACATCAACAACTATTCTCACGGCACCCCCTACCCTGGCTACACGGCATACTACGTGAACGGCATCACCGTAAACGGCATCGCATACACCCAACCCGCTAACTACTCGGAATACTGGTCGAGCACCATTAACGGAGCTTGGGAAAGCGACGGCATCAACGGCAACAAGATTGAATCCGACGGCTTTTCTTACGAGCTGAGCTACGTCTCAAACGATCCTAATACCAAATTCGAGGATTACCCAACCAGCCCTAACGCCCCCCATCCCGACAAGACAACGGGCAGCGACACCACTTCGTACGTAAAGAGCGGAGGCAACACCAGCACAGTAACCTCCGCTCCCACTTCTTCCAACAACGCAGCGCTTTCTTGGAAGAAAGCCTACGGCAACGGCAATTACTCAGAAATCCTTACGCTGGGCGATTCGATCTACTTCGCCTCATCGCTCCTCAATGCCGACTGGACCCCGAAAACCGCCGTGCTGCACCGTCTGAACTCCAAGGGCGAGGAAACCGCATCGCTTCAGTTGTTCGGCACCATTGATGCTTCTGCCTGCCGCATGGCGTACACCGACGGCGTTATCATCATTCCCCTTTCCAACGGCCGTTTGCAGGGCGTATCTGCGAGCGAGATGAAAACGCTTTGGGTGTCGGGCGCCATCGCATCGGGAGCTCAGAACATTTCCACCGTAACCGCCTCTGGCGGCATGGTATTCACCGGCACCGCCAATTCGCTTGACACGAACTACAACGCCACAACGGGCACGTTCTTCGGCATCAACGCCATCACCGGCGAACGGGTTTGGGCAAACGAAGAGGCAAACACGGGCTTCTACTGGAGCGGCGCTTGCAAGGTTGGCAACGTTTTGCTGTACGGCAACGACGCTGGCGTGCTTACCGCCGTCGACCCTGCAACGGGCAAAACCGTTTCCGCACTTAAGCTGTCCTCCGCAATTCGCTCCACGGTAATCTCGAACAACGCTGAAACCGAAACGTACGTCACAACAAACGACGGCACGCTGCACAAGATTTCAGTAGCCCCCAATGGCTCGCTTTCCGAACTGGGCACCGCTTCTTTCGCTAGCAAAAGCACCAGCACAGCAACCCTATTCCAGGGCAATCTGTTCGTTGGCGGCTGCGCAGCTGATTACACGGGAACGCTCAGCGTCGTCGATGCTGCAACCATGCAGGTTAAGCACTCAACTTCCCTTCCCTTCGAAGTGAAGAGCGCACCCTTGGTTGCCAAAGCAGCTGATGGCAACACATATGCCTACTTCACCTGCAACGGAGCCGAGGGCACCTGGCCGAACTACACCAGCGGCGGCGGCGCCTGGGTCTACTGCCTGGAAACCAACACCGCCACGAAGCTTTTCGATGCAACCGGCAGCATGGCCAACTGGTGCACCAAATCCATCGTCATGGGTGCTGATGGCACCTTGTACTGGACCAACGATTCCGGCACGCTGTTCGCCCTGGCAAACACCGCCTCTTCCAACAACGGCAACGATTCCGACAGCACCCAAACACCTGAAAAACCTGGAACCAACAACCAGCAGAACAACAAGGCACCTGGCAGCAATGCGAGCGAGCATGCTCCCGCCGCAACCCCCATTAGTGCTGGCAATGCATCTGCTGCAGCCCAAGCGCCCCTGAGCGATGCTGAAGCACTGGCCGAAAATGAAGCCTCCAACGAAGAGGAAAACGGCAGCGCTGTTACTAGCGCATCTTCCGCTCGCGGCACCTCATCCAACAACGGCAACGATTCAAAGGGCGCTCCCTGGCTGCCCATCGCAGGTATTGTTGCAGGCTGCGCCGGCCTGGTTGCCGTGGGTGCCTTCCTGTTCCGTCGCCGTTCTTTGTAGGCTGGAGTTATGGCTGAAGATCCGAAAAAACTCACCCGTGCCCACAAGATAGCGCTTGGCATAATCTCGGCTGCTTGCTGCTGCCTTATTGGCATTTCGGCGTTTGCGCTTGCTACGCCCGATGCGCTGAACCAGGGCAGTCAAGCTGAAGCCACGCAGCAGACAGACTCCGCTTCAACCGACTACGGCAACGACGTTCCGCAAGAGGGCCAATCGGACGAAGCGGCCGACCAAGACGGCAACACCCAGAGCGAAAGCAGCAACACGTCGGGCAACCAAGGCAAAAGCACCGAAAACAAGGGCAGCGCCCCAAGCAGCTCCGGCAATAAAGCAAGCTCCTCCAACAATGCCTCGACCAACAAGCAGACCGGCAACGGAAGCTCCCCAGGCACTACTGCAAGCTCCACCGCTTCTAGCACCGTTACGGTGTCGGTATCCGTTTCCAGTAGCGCTGCCGACGGACGCGTTTCGGGCAGCGCCCACCCCACCTTCAAGAAGGGCGCTACCGCCTACGATGCCCTGTGCGCCACCGGCCTTTCGGTTAGCGCGAAGAGCAGCCAGTACGGGCTCTACGTGAGCGCTATCGGCGGCTTGGCGGAATTCGAATACGGCGGGAAAAGCGGCTGGATGTACTCCGTCAACGGAAGCGCGCCAAACGTTTCTTGCGGAAAGTACATGCTCAAAGACGGGGACACCGTTTCCTGGTACTACGTTAAGTAAATGAAGCCCACCGCCTTCGACAATTTTCACCCCGCACTTGCCCTGGTCTATTTCGCCGTAGCCTTGGTGCTTGCCATGGCCGCACCTCACCCAACACTCCTGGCTCTTTCCTTTGTCATCGCAGCGCTCTATGGGGTGTGGCTGCGCGGCGGTAGAGCTATTGCGCGGTCGCTCACATGGCAGCTTCCCCTACTCGCCGTTATCGTTGCGGTAAACCCACTGTTCAGCTCCACGGGCACTACCGAGCTGTTCCGCATAGGCACGCAGGCGGTGTATGCCGAAGGCTACGCCAACGCTGCTACTATGGCACTACTGCTCCTGTGCGTGATGCAATGGTTCGCCAACGCCGATGCCGTTCTGGGTTCGGACAAGGTAATGGGCGCATTGGGCGGCATCTTGCCCACCATCAGCCTGATGATCTCCATGATCATGCGTCTTATTCCGCAATTCGTACGACGCGGGCATGCCATCAGCAACGCATTGAATGCTTGCACCGCAACACGTAACCCCAGCACCACCATGGTTTCCGGTGATGTTTTCGCCGAAGAGGCAGAATCCGCCCCAACCGCCAAAGAAGCGCACGAGGCGAAACGCGCCCGCCACCAGAAACGACACGCCGAGCAAAATGGTGCGAACAAGCCCGCACGGCGATTTTCCGCAATTCGCTTTGCCGATCACCTGCGCGCTGTCACCACGCTCATGGGGTGGAGCATGGAAAACTCGCTGGAAACCGCCGATTCCATGCACTGCCGCGGATGGGGCGCCAACCGCAAGCGGACAACCTTCCGCCGGAATCACTTCCGCACCTATGACGCGTTTGCGCTGGGCGCTCTCACGTTGCTCTCCGTCGGGGCGGCCGCTGCCGCTTATACCCTCATGAACGGCTTCGGGTTCTTCCCCGCCTTCCATGGCAGCCTGGGCAACCCGCTTGCCGCCCTCTATGCGCTGGCCCTGTGCTTCCCCCTCATGCTGGAACTGTTAGGAAAGGTGCGCCGATGAGCGCCGCTTTAACATTCGACAATTTCGCGTTCTCTTACCAAGCCGCCACTGAAGCAGAGCTGCCAACAGAACGCTTCGCCGCACAACCGAACCAAGACGGGCGCCCCCTTATCGGGCCCCTTTGCGCGGAAATCGAAGAAGGATCGTTTACGCTGATCACCGGCACCACAGGCTGCGGCAAAACCACGCTGCTGCGTTGCTGCAAGCCAGAGCTTGCCCCCAACGGGATCCACACGGGCGCGATCAAAATCTTCGGGAAAGATTCCTCCACTCTGAGCGTCGAAGAATCAGCAAGCACCATTGGCTTCGTTATGCAGAATCCTGACAACCAGCTGGTATGTTCTGAGCCTTGGCACGAATTGGCTTTCGGCTTGGAGAATCTGGCAGTCCCCCAAGATGCCATACGTCGCCGCGTTGCGGAAATTTCCCATTTCTTCGGCATGAACAGCTGGCTGCATCAGAACGTGAACGATCTTTCAGGAGGGCAAAAGCAATTGCTGGCTCTTGCCAGCGCGCTCGCCTGCGCCCCTTGCCTGCTCCTGCTCGACGAACCCACCAGTCAGTTAGACCCCGTGGCCGCCCATTCGCTGGCGCACGCCCTCTTCCGCATTAACCGCGAGCTGGGCATTACCGTGCTTGCCACCACCCATGCCCCCGAGCTTATGGCACCCTACGCCACGCAAAGGCTCGCCCTGCAAAACGGCCAGCTTAAGGAAGCGGCACTCCCCACGTCTAAGGTATACATCCCTGCAGCGCCCACTGAAACCCCAGTTCAACGCAATAACGAACCAGTTCTGCAGGTTCGCGGCGCTTCGTTTCGTTACGAGCGCAAAGCACCCTTCGTCCTTAAGGGCTGCAACCTTACCGTGCAAAAAGGCACCCTGCACGCTATTGTGGGCGGCAACGGATGCGGCAAATCAACCCTGCTGGCACTTGCGGCGGGAACAATGCGCCCCGAACGCGGCCGCATAAAAGCGCCGCTTCGAGAAAGCCAAGGGTTCATTCCGCAAGATCCGAAAGCGCTGTTCGTATGCGACTCCGTTGCCGAAGAACTGCGCGACTGGCAACGCGCATGCGGCTATGGGGACGAAGAAATTGACGCCATGATGCGGCGCTTGAGGCTGCAGGGGCTGAAAAACCTACATCCCTATGATCTTTCCGGCGGCCAGCAGCAGCTGCTAGCGTTCGCAAAAGTGCTGCTCACACGCCCAAAGCTGTTGCTTCTCGACGAAGCAACTAAAGGACTCGATACCGAAGCAAAGCTCATGGTTGCAAAGCTCTGCCGCGCACTGACAGTAGAGGGAGTCACCATAGTCATGGCGACACACGACCTGCCCTTTACGGCTTGCGCAGCAGACGCCATAACCATGCTCTTCGACGGTGAAGACGCTTGCACCGAAACACCGAGCGAATTCTTCCACAACAACTTGTTCTACCGCGCTACCGAAAACGACTTCACACGCGCTTGGGGGAGCCTGTGAGCACCCCAGCAAAACATATGTTGCGCTCTGCCGCCGAAACAGTTGCCCTGCTGGCACCCCTTGCCGCTTTGTTGACATGCGCATACTTGCAGATCGAACAGTCGGGGTTGCTCACGCTGCTGGTAGGTTGCGCTGCACTGGCGGTATTCTTCTGCGGGTTCGAGGCGGGAAAACCCGCCCTGCGCCAAATCATGCCCACGGCAACCCTAGGAGCATTGGCAGCAGCGGGACGTATCCTATTTGCACCCATTCCCGACTTCAAGCCAGTCAGCGCCATCTGCATCATTGCCGGAGCGGTGTTCGGCAAGCACAGCGGCTTCATGGTGGGAGCGCTGGCGGCGCTGTGCTCCAACTTCTTCTTCGGACAGGGACCGTGGACGCCCTGGCAGATGTATGCCTGGGGATTGGTAGGATACGTTGCCGGCGTATTGGCAAACAACGGCGTATTTGCGTTGAGCGAACGGCTTGGTGCCCATGGTCCCAGCTTGGGAACCGTCGTTCTGCTCTGCTATGGCTTTCTGTCCGGATTGGGCTACGGCTTCATCCTGAACAGTTGGTATATCGTGGCATTCCTGGTACCGGTAACGTGGCAAGGGGCGCTGGCAGCCTACCTGGCCGGCCTGCCGCTAGACTTGGTCCATAGCGTAGCCACCGTGATATTCCTTTCCGCCCTCTACCTACCCTGGAAACGGAAACTAGAACGCATCAAACGCAAATACGCCCTGCGGTAAAAGTATTATTTGGTGTTAGCCCGATGCACAGGATTCCCAATTTATTTAGCTTAATCTGACTTGTTTTTCAGATTTGAAGTTATGAAGTCACAAAGCCTGTCGGCATTTTCGTTTCTCGAATCCGAATAAATTGCCGAAACCGGAAAATGAACCCCTTCTTGCGAAACAAATGGAAGGCTGACAACGTCAGGTATCAAAACCTCCCAAGCAGATCCGCTGATAGCGAGAAGGGCGGCATCTTCATTGTCCGAAAAAAAATTCCCAATGCTCTCCCGACTGTTGTTGAGCATCTCAAAATGAAGATTCACCCCATAATCAGAAGCCAAATCTTTCAAATAAGGGCAAACTTCTTCCGCATGAAACGGCAAAGCAAGTTTGACCGTTTTCAAATCATGCACTGAAAGTGCATCCCGAGATACCAACGGGTTATTCGACCCCACTAGAAGATTAGGCGATACAGAATAGAGAAACTTTCGCTTAAAACCCTCGAGCATCGGGGTACCGAGCAGGACAGCAAAGTCAATATAGCCCAACCTCAAACCGGACAAGCACCTCTCGTTGGGCAATTCGATCAGACTTTCCACCCAACCACTATTTCCTAGCAGACCCTTTACAAACGGAGGAATCAAGGAGTCCCCTTCACCCCAAGACGCAATAGCGCACCTCATTTTTCCCTCGTCGGAAATACGTAACCTATACGAGGAAGCGATTGAGCCTATTTTGCCTGCATGGTGGATAACTGCTTCTGCCTCTTCGGCAATTAACAACCCCACGTCTGTCGGCGATATAGTTTTCCCCGATGACACAATCAGCTTCAAGCCCAGTTCCGACTCCAAAGTCCTTATGGCCTTCGAAACAGCCTGGGGAGTTACGAACTGCTCTTTTGCGGCACGGGAATAACTCCCTAGATGAATCGCAGAAACAAGATATTCAAGTTGGCTGATATTCATTGCCCCCCCCCAAAAAAAGAAAGGGTCGCCAGCCGTCAATGACGGCCCTCTTGTGTAAGGCTAGCTTCGCAGAGGATCAGAAAACTCAAAGACGCCTATCTGCGTTTCCCTATCTTCAGCGTAATGGCTCCCTCCAACATTTCTAACTGCACCAGCGCCAACGCCTACGTCTTTTTCGCCAGCGGCATTCCAAATCGGCTTTGTCGAATTAATCAACAACCCAGCACCATCATAAAGATCAGCACTAGCACCAATCTTGCCTTCCACAATCGAACTATTGGTTTTTTCATAAACCCAACCCGTAATGTAATTCCGACTTCCAGACCAGGACATAGCTTCTATCCCGGCTTTATGGGTAATCGTAATTCCCCTATAGGCATAGGCTTTCTGATTGCCCCAAACTTTGCAATTTGCTGCTACTTGCCCTGGACCAACTCCCATTGGTATTCAGTACCCGAATCCATCGTTGCCACAATCATCAACCCGTCCATTTTAGAGGCGACTTTTTCTGCAAGTTGACGCCCCTGGGGTCCGTTGCCATTCACCAATTGGGAACAGGCAGATTCGCCCAAATCGACAAGACAACCAATTCTCAAAGAGGAAGAACCCGCATCACAACGATTGGGCATCGAACCCGACTCAAGAATTTCATCCTGATCAGCCGCGGAGAAAACACCGCATTCGCCCTCCCCCGAAACCGAAAGAGAGACAAGGGAGCTGGCAGATTCCCCAAGAATAAAAGAGACATCAAGATCGTATGAAGCAAGACAACGCCAATTTTCCTCGGCCCCGCCAAGCAGCACAGAAGGTTCACCCAAGCTAAGCAACGTTTTATGATCTTGGTCAACAAGAAAAACGTTCCGCCCCGATGGAGTATTCCCTGAAGCGTCATCCGCCGATTGGCTTGAGTTTGCACAGCCTAGCAATCCGAGGGCAAACACCAACAACATGACAACATTGAGGAAACGCATAGCTACACCTCTTCTGTAAGGGAACCCCTCCTTTGCGAACTGAATTGGAGCATTTGCTCAAACTTTCGCAATTCAGCAGAATTCCCAAATCGACCGATAATGAATCAGCCTATTCAGCCAGGCCATTCAGCATTAAGGAAAAAAGGTTTAGGGCATTAACGATTAGTTGTAGATGACGACGAGCCCATAGGGACTTCCAGCCAGCAGTGCAAAATAGCGCAGGCTTCGGGGTGGCGCGAGGGTGGTCGAGAACACTCGGCGTTTCAAATTAAATTATTTAAGAAAATGAACGAAGGAACGCAGCGAACGGTAGCGGAGTAGGTGGCTCGAATACCCTCGCACCACCCCGAAGCCTGCGCCAAGTACGAACGCCGGCCACCATCAACCCGCTCGATGCCATACTCTATGGTGCCTGTTGCAATCTGCTTATCGAGGAAGTGGCGCGGGCGGCACAAGACGACATCACCCGCGAAGCCGCTCGGGCGGGACTCTTTACCCGTATGCGTTTCAGCCCCGGCAACAGTGACTTGCCGCTAACTATTCAGCCCCAGCCCATCAAAGCAATCGCCGCGAAATATGGCTGCTGCGTTATTGGCCTGCGCCTTACCGAAAAAGGCATTCCGACTTACGACACAGGAACGTTTCCGAACAGTCCTTCAGCAAGCAATAGGCAAACGCACACGACCCGATAATGCACTGCCGCTATCGGGCCTCTTTTTCACTGTTGGCGCCCCTGCTCCCAAAGGGCTTCGTTGGAAACAGACGATCCCTAAGCGGCTATCGTCGATGCCGAGCCGATTCACCCAAGCCTATCCCTGTTACCCGAACAGGCAGCCCGCCGCAACCAAGCAAACCTTAAAGCAAAGGCTTTCGTATTGCGATGTCGTTTCCCTGCAAGCGCGCTGCATCCGCTACACTTCTTACGTGCACACACTTAAAGGAGCCCCTTCCATGAACATGCCCCACTGCTCTGCGCAAAAGCGATGCGGAGCCTGCCAGCTGCTTTCCCTTCCTTACGAGAAACAGCTGGAACGCAAGCAAAACGAGATGATTGAACTCTTCGAACCTTTCGCAGGCGAGGGCACCGTGTTCAACCCCATTGCAGGGATGGACGAGCCCTATTACTACCGCAACAAGGTCACTTCGCCCTATGTTCCAGGACGAAAGACCAAAGGCGGAAAGAAGCCTCGGGGCAAGAAGGGCAATGCCGGCGCCAAGGGTGCACCGCAGCACGAAATCCTTTGCGGCATGTACGCAGCTGGCACGCACCGCGTCATCAACACCGATTCCTGCCTCTTGGAAAACAAAGACGCCAAGCAAGCGGTTTTGGCTATTCGGTCGCTCATGCAGCGCTACCACATGGAGCCCTATAACGAAGATGCCAACACAGGCTTCATTCGTCACGCCGTTATACGCGTAGGGCACACCACCGGCGAATTGCTGGTCACCGTCGTTACTAACGGCAAGGAGTTTCCCGCCTCGCGCAATTTTTGCCGCGAGCTGAAAAAGCGCTGCCCCGCCATCACCACCGTGGTGCAGAACGTAAACACCCGCCAAACCAACGTGATCTTGGGCGATGAAGGCGAAAAGACGCTCTATGGCCCAGGATTCATAATCGACGAGCTTTGCGGGCTCACGTTCCGTATTTCATCGCATTCGTTTTACCAGGTCAACGCCACGCAAACCGAAGTGTTGTACCGAAAGGCCATCGAGATGGCGCATTTTACCGGCACTGAAACAGCCATGGATGCCTATTGCGGAACAGGTACCATCGGCCTGGTGGCGGCAAAGGGGCTGCCTGGTGCCGAAACCGCCCATGCCGCACGCGTGATCGGCGTAGACAACGTGGCATCCGCCATCAAAGACGCGCGCGAAAACGCGCGCCACAACGGCATCGAGAATGCCGATTTCACCGCTGAAGATGCCGGACATTTCATGGATAAGCTGGCAAAGGAAGGCGAATCGCTCGATGTTTTGCTGATGGATCCGCCACGCGCAGGATCAAATGAGCAGTTCCTTCGTTCTGCTTGCAGCTTGGCGCCGAAGCGCATCGTCTACATCTCCTGCAACCCCAACACGCAGGCACGCGACGTCGAATACCTCGTTAAGCACGGATACCGACTCACCGAGGTTCAGCCTGTCGACATGTTCCCCCACACCAACCACGTAGAGAATATCTGCGCACTTGAGCTGCATTAATTAATCAAAGCTTTTGCTTATACGCCCTGATCATTTTGGGCTGTACTTCCTGAACTCCGGTCAAAAAAGTAAGGCCGAGTTTGAGAAGTGCGCCTTATTTCGATCGGACGTATTTATTTGCTGAAGAGCAGTGAGGCAGAACGCTGCATACTGCCAGATGACGCTCATCGGAAACCGCCAGCCCGTGCAGACCGTGCCAAAACAGCGCCCAAAAACAGCAGTGCACAATCTGGACACTTGGCGGATCAGCAAAAATACCACTCATATGTTTCAGTATTGCTCCGCAAAGGTGCCTTTAAGGTTTTCCGCTTCCAAAGCGCCCCTCGCAGACGTCCTTTAGCGTTTGCCCATGTCCAAAACGCTCTTTCACATCTGCCCGTATCCAAAACACCCATTCAAGCTTGTATGCACCCAAAGCGTCTCTCGTGTTCGCCCGAACCTAAAGCGACCCCTTACGATTATCTGCATCCAGGGCGCTCTTTTGCGTTGGCCGAACCCAAAGCGACCCTTTGCGTTGGCCTGTATCCAAAACACCCCTTCAAGCTTGCCTGCGCCCAAAGCCCCTTCATGCCCTCCCGAGTCCAAAACAGCACTTCGCGGTTGCTTGAATCCAAGGCTCCCCTTCACGATTACCTGCACCCAAAGCCCCTCATGTTATCCTGGGTCCAAAGATCCCCCTCGTGTCCGCCCGAGTCTAAAGCACCCCTCGTGTTCGCCTAAATCTTAGCCAGAATTTGAATTTCTCTAAATGATACTTGACTACTCTCATATATCACTGTAAATTGGAACTGTTCTAATTCGAGGTTTCAAGGAGGGGCATAAATGAACAAGAACGCACAGATCATTCTTGACACCATCAATGCCTCCACTGATCACCCCACGGCAGAACAGGTGTATTTACACCTCAAGGAACGTGGCACAAAGGTTTCCATGGCAACGGTGTACAACAACCTTGCCAGTCTTTATGCCAAAGGCCTCATCCGTAAAGTGGCTGTTCCCGGCTTTCCCGATCGTTACGACAACGTCACCCGGCACGACCATTTAGTGTGCCAGAATTGTGGCAGGCTCGTTGATGTCTCGCTAGAGGATTTCACTGAGTCCATCCAGCGGGATTCTGGTGCCCAGATCATTTCATATGATTTGAACGTCACCTATCTCTGCCCTGAATGTACAGAAGCACGCGTTGGCAAAGACGCCCTTCATAACTAGCAATCATCTCGCGAAAGGAGCCCAAAATGAGCGAGAACAAGTATGCAGGTACCCAGACCGAAAAAAACCTTCAGGCAGCATTTGCTGGCGAGTCCCAGGCTCGCAACAAGTACACCTACTTCGCTTCCGTAGCTAAGAAGGAAGGTATGGAGCAGATTTCCGCCCTGTTCCTGAAGACCGCCGATAATGAAAAGGAACACGCAAAATTGTGGTTCAAGGAGCTCGGCGGCATCGGTGACACCGCAGCAAACCTCGCAGCTGCAGCTGATGGCGAAAACTACGAGTGGACCGATATGTACGATGACTTCGCCAAGACCGCAGAAGAAGAGGGCTTCAAGGCTCTGGCGGCCAAGTTCCGCATGGTTGGCGAAATCGAGAAGCATCATGAAGAGCGTTATCGTGCCCTTCTGAAGAACGTCGAAACCGCTCAGGTTTTCGAGAAGAGCGAAGTTAAGGTTTGGGAATGCCGTAACTGCGGCCACATCGTTGTTGGCACCAAGGCTCCTGAAGTTTGCCCCGTATGCGCTCACCCCAAGAGCTACTTCGAGGTACACGCCGAGAACTACTAAGACGCAGCTCACGCTCGAGCTTGCCATACAGGCGTTCGAAACTTATCGCTTTAACGTAAAGAGGCCGCATATGCGGTCTCTTTTTCATTTCCCCTTCCCTGCACAACCACCCTCGCAGTAACCGTCTCACTGCAGTCAGAAATGTGCCATCGCCCGCATCGCATCTACCCCACTGCGTGCCGCCATCCGCATCCCCCTATGTCGCCACCGAGCAGATTCCGCGCTCATCGCCCCCCCATCACGACCATCGTGCGCCGCCGCCGTCTTACACGTGTTGCGCTTCGCCGTCCGCATCGCGCCCACCGTGCGCCGACATCCGCGTCACCCCCCCATCTCTCTCCTCGCGTTGCGGCGGCCCCAGGGCCCTGGCTGGCAAGAACCGCGCCGTATGCATCCCTTTTTCGCCGAATGCGCGAAAAAGGCCCCCTTCCTGGCAACATCCGCCCGAAATGCATGCTCTTCGAGATCAAGATGGCAACGTCCTCGCCCCATGCATCCATTCCCGGGTGCAATCGGGCGATTCGGGATACATGGCGCGCGAATCTTGCCGCCAAGGGCCCTTTTTCGCGTCGAGGAGCCCGAAATCACGCATGGCGCGAAGATGTTGCCAGCGCCGCCCGGCCTTTCCGCGGCAGCGGCATGCGGCATGGCCGAACGGGCTTTGCGCCATGCGACAGCGGCATGCGACACGCGGCATGGCCGAACGGGCTTTGCGCCCTGCGGCGCGGGCCTGGCCTGCTTGCCGCCTGCGCCCCTCCCTGCCATCTCGCTTGTGCCCGCCGCGGCCTGCGCCCCCTGCCATCTCGCCCGCGTTCATCGCCGCCGTCTTACACGCGCCGCGCTTCGCCGCCCGAGACCCGCCACGCGGTCCCCGCACCGATGCATCTCGCCACCTGCGCGCCGCACCCATCCCGCCAGCCACGCGGGCCCACCGCGTCCAGGAAACAAGCGGAACAGCACAAACAACTCAATGCGGGCATAAAAATAGGATCCCCAAATGGGGACCCTATTGAATGAAGAGCTCTTTGGTTTTGCTCAGCGTCTGCCCGACGCCCTACAGCCCTTACACCAAGCGAACGAACTTGCGCTTTCCTACTTGGATCACAGCACCCGACAGAGACTCGGGGGCTACGTTATAAGCCTTAGCGGCAACAGCTTCACCGTTGATCTTTACGCCGCCCTGGTCGATCATGCGACGAGCATCACCCGTTGATTTGGTAAGACCCGAATCGGCAATGAGTTTAGCCAGGTATACCGTACCCTCTTCGTTAGGGGTAAGGTCAGCAGCAAACTCAGGGATATCTTCTGGAACCTCATGCTGTTTAAACTGGCGATCGAATGCCGCTTCTGCTTCCTTTGCTGCTTCCTCGTCGTAGTAAGCAGCAACGATGTTCTGCGCCAAGTCGCGCTTGCAGCGATTCGGATGAATCTCGTCAGCAGCCAATCCCTTTTCGATGGCGTCGATCTGATCTACCGGCACGGTAGAAGCAAGACGGTAGTACTTCACCATCAGCTCATCGGGGATGGACATTACCTTGCCGAACATGTCGTTGGGGGCATCGGTCAAACCAATGTAGTTGCCGTAGCTCTTGGACATCTTCTTGACGCCATCGGTGCCCTCCAGCAAAGGAAGCGTCAGGCACACCTGGGGCTCCATACCCATCTTTTCCATAAGCTCACGACCAGCAAGCAAGTTGAACAACTGGTCAGTGCCACCCAGCTCAACGTCTGCCTTGATAACTACAGAATCGTACGCCTGCATGATGGGATACAGGAACTCGTGCAGGCTGATAGGCAGCTCGGACGTGTAGCGGTTGTGGAAGTCGTCGCGCTCAAGGATGCGTGCAACGGTAAAGTTGGAAGCGATCTTCAGAAGGTCTTCCATGCCCAAGGAAAGAATCCATTCGGAGTTGTAACGAAGGGTTGTCTTTTCGGGATCAAGTACCTTAAAGGCCTGGTCAACGTAAGTCTGGGCATTTTCCTTGATCTGTTCACGCGTAAGCTGAGGGCGCGTGGAGTTACGGCCGGAAGGGTCGCCGATAAGAGCGGTTCCGTCGCCGATGATAAGGGTAACCTGATGACCCAGATCCTGGAACTGGCGCAGCTTGCGCAACGGAACAGCATGGCCAAGATGGATATCGGGAGCCGTAGGGTCTACACCCAGCTTGATGTTCAGCGGCTTACCGCGCTTAAGTTTGTCCATGAGGGCCTTCTCGGGCACGATCTGAGCGGCGCCGGACTGGATAATGTGAAACTGCTCTTCAGGTGAAATCATGATTCCTCTTTCTAGCGTATGGCGAAGATTCTAGCACAGGGAAGTCGGCTGCGTTTTCCCGCAGCCGCCCTTATCGCTGCGTAGGGGCAAGAGCTGCACGTATGCTTTCCGCGCGCATTCTGTGCACAAGTGCGCCCTTGCGTTTTTCATCTTGCCCAAGCACCTACGAAACACCGCGGAACAAATGACCCGATGTTGCACCTTCGGCCTTGGCAACCTTGTTACCGTCCTTCTGGGCGATATCGCGAGCACGAACAGCGCGGGCAACCTTTTCGGTAGTTTCCTTCACGTTCATAAGCGTGGTATCGACCAGCACCGTCGAAACGCCCGCCCCGATAATCTCGGGCATCAGGTGAGCAACGTCCATCTGCACCGCATTGTACAAATGACTGCGCCCAGTGCAATCGGTGATTACCGGCATCTCATAGCCCTTGCGGTCTTTCAGGTAGTGGGGGCTCTTGCGGCGAGCGCACTCAGTGCACTTCTGATTGCAGGGACCCTGGCTCATAAGCAAGCAGTGCTCGGTAACCATGAGCTCGGTCTGCCCCATGATGGTAAGGCCCAAAGGCATCGGCGCCATGTCGCCCAGCTCTTCGATCTGCACCAACGAAAGCTCAGGAGAAAGCCATACGCGTTGTGCGCCCAAGTCGGCCATAGCCTGCAAGTCAAGCTTGTTGGTAACGGGAATATGCGGGCCAACTTCAGGAGCGGCACCCATTTCCGTAGCGTGGAGAAGCTGACCGAGGTTTTCAACCATAACCGGTTTATCCGCCTTTACGCGTTTCCAGATATCGAAGCCGTTGCGCTTCTCTTCATCGAACATCTGCGAAACGGTGGGCAATACCGGAATGCATTGTTTGGGATATCCAGCTTGCTCGGCAGTATCGGAAAGCTGACCCGCGATAACAGCCTCCCCGCGACGGTAATTTGCGGCAGGCACGTAAATCAGGTCGGCACCGGCGCGCTTTGCGGCGCGGGCGCATGCAGGATTCGTAGCCAAAGCCGCAACCTTGCACCAACCCTTGCGAACAATGGGAGCGAAAGCGCGGCTGGGCGTGCGTTCAAGCTTGCGAGCGTGATAGTGCGCAAGAATCGTTTCCTGTAACTCTTCGGCGGCACGAGCACGCAGCTTATGCAGCATCGAAAAGCCCATGCCTACGCCTTCGTCCAAGTCGATTTCAAGCGAAGAAAGGTAAAACGGCGTGGTCCCCATACGGTCGATATGCTCGCGCACCTCTTCTTTGGTGATAGCCTTGGTGCGCGCAGCCTCCACCTCGGGACCTTCGACGGTAACACTTGCATCGCCAGCGGCTACCGTAAAGGTAAGCAGAGCGGGCTGCCCGATGCGGAGTTCAGCACGAGCGCAAACGGCAACAGAGGGAAGTTTATCGTCGTCTACAAAGGCAGCCTCGGCATTGCGCACGCGGAACACGCGGTCGCCCTTGCCCACAGCACGCTCCACCGGGAAAAAGACACGACCTGCTCGGTCGGTTTTGAACTCGCCAATGGTATGCACGAAGTGGCCACGATTGGTCCAGAACTCGATCAGATCGCCAACATGCAGCTCGGTTTCGGGGTCGATAAACACCAAGCCTTCACGCACCTTGGCAACACGGCCAACGAACACACCGCGATTATTCGGGCGTCCATAGCTCATGATTTCATTGCCGCGCTTACCCTTCAGGTAAGCCGTAGTAAACCCACGAGAGAAAGCTTCGGATAAGACGTTCATCTCCTCTTCGCTTGCGCGAAGTTCGGGAGCGTCAGACGCAACAACAGAATCGATGCCATCACGGTCAATAGCCGCTTCAACACGGTCGATCACCGCACGGTACACCCCTACTACAGCTTGCACGTATTCGGGCGATTTCATGCGCCCTTCAATTTTCAGCGAAGCCACACCCGCGTGCAGGAGCTCGGGAATAAGGTTTGCCGTGCACAGGTCTTTCGGAGAGAGCAGATGCTCGCCTGGAGCATCAAGGGTTTTGCGCAGAGCACGATTGTGCAGTTCGTACGGCAAACGGCATGCCTGAGCACAGCGGCCACGATTGGCGGAGCGGCCACCTACCAGCGACGACATGAAGCACTGGCCCGAATGGCAAATGCATAGTGCGCCGTGGGCAAACGACTCGAGTTCGACGCCAAGTTCCACTGCAAGCTCATGCAAACGGGCAATTTCCGCCAAAGAGAGCTCACGGGCAAGCGTTACGCGCGTGGCGCCCAGCGCGGCGGCTGCACGCAGACCGTCTTCATCATGAATGTTCATCTGAGTGGATACATGGACTTCCACATCGGGCATGATACGGGAAAGCTCGATGGAAATACCGATATCCTGCACGATAAAGGCGTCAACGCCGCAGCGATAAGCCTGACGAGCAAGCTCCAAAGCATCGGGAAGCTCCGAGGGCAACACTACAGTATTCAGCGTAAGATAGATCTTCACCCCGCGAAGATGGGCATAATCGCAGGCTTCCGCCAAGTTTTCGAGCGAGAAATTATCGGCACCACGACGGGCGTTAAAGTGACCTGCGCCCAAATACACTGCATCGGCGCCAGCTTTTACGGCTGCGTGCAGACATTCCATGTTGCCGGCAGGGGCCAAAAGCTCCACGTTCTTTGGGCAAGGAGCAGCCATCACACCAGCTTCGTGCTGTTCGTTGGCTTCCTTGTTCATGGTTTCGTTAGTCATACCTTTGTCCTTAAACCTCTTGATAAGGCAAGAAAACGGCCATCATCGAGCATGATGGCCGTTTCACTACATTGCTATGCCGCACTCCGCTAGGCGGATTCGGCCTTGCTGTCCGCATCCTGCAGGGCCTTGATGCCCGCATCGTAATGGGACTGGATTTCAGCCATACGGCTATCGTAATCGGCGCCACTCGGAGCTACTCCGTTTGCAGGAGCCTTAACGTCTTCATACAGCTGAACATAGCTCGAAAGCGCAGTTTGTAGTTCCTTGGCACCGTTCACATACGATGAATGGATGTCGCCCATAGCATCGGGGACGGAAAGGCCTTCAAGGTCAGACACGCACTGATCGACCGCAGAAAGCTGAGCGGAAAGAGAAACCACTTCGCCATCCTTCACCGCTTCGGAGAAGGCGCCCATGTTCGTGTTCAGGGTTTCCATGATGGTGTTGACCGAAGACATGTATTGACGGTTTTGCGTTTGGGCATCCGTCTGCTCATTGTTGCTTGCGCAGCCAACAAGCGCTGCCAAACAGGCAAGGCAGAATGCCGCAATTACCAGAAAACGTGCTTTCGTTTTCATAAGATCCTTCCGAGTAAAAAACCAGCAAAGCCATAGAGCTTCGCATTCCTTACTATTAAAAACGCTCTTTACCACCTGCGCGCTTGCGTTTGATGTTCTACCCGAAGAATCCACAGCCTGTCGCTGCTTCAGCAAACAAAAAAGGCGCATCCCCTTCAGGATGCGCCCTTAAAAGTTAATCTTCTCCGGTACCGCCAGAGCCAGAGCCAGAGCCGGTGCCGCCGGCGCCGCCGCCAGAGCCTTCGGTGCCGCCGCCAGAGGTTCCGCCGCTCGAGCCTCCGCTGCCGGAGCCGGAGCCGCCACTCGAGCCACCGCTGCTGCCGCCACTCGAGCCGCCACTGCTAGAACCTGAGCCCGAGCTCGTGCCACTTCCGCCACCCGTCGTGCCACCGCTAGGGGTTGTGGTCCCCTTCTCGGGTTCCTTGGTGCCTGGCTGCTCATTGTTCGTAGTGTCGGAAGCTGACGTGCCGTCCGTCATCTCCGTATCGCCTTCATGCTCAGGGGACGAACCAGTGCTTCCGCTACCATTGCCGAAGTCCGTTGTGTTGTAGGTGAGCTTCGTGTCGGATGTCGGGAACTGCTCAATAGGCTGGCCCGCAAGAACCTGACTCATAAAGTTGCCGTACACACCGTCACATGCAACCGAAGAAGGCATGCGAACCTCATCGCGGCCACCAATCCACACTGCGGTGGAAAGCTGCGGAGTGATGCCGCAGAACCACTTATCGCGCCAATTTTCTGAAGTACCCGTCTTGCCTGCTACCGGCTGCCCGTTACTGATGTTTGCTCCACGGCCAGTACCGTTGGTAACAACACCTTTCATTACATCGGTTGCAGCCTGAGTGAGTGCCGTATCAAGAACCTTTTCGCCCTTGGTGTCGGCCTGGAAGATGGTGATGCCGTTAGAATCCTTAATGGATTCGATGCATACCGCTTCGCGCTTGGTGCCGCCATTGGCAATGGTGGCGTACGCCTGGGCCATTTCGCGCACCGTAACCTCTTCGGAGCCCAGCGTGATGGAAGGATAGGCGTCCAACTCGGATTCGATGCCGCACTTCTTCGCCATGTCCGCTACTTTCTCAGGACCGATTTCGGTACATAGCTCAGCAAAACCAGTGTTAGAGGAAACGGCGAAAGCACTTCTGATGGAACGCGTGCCGTAGTCGGTGCCACCGTAGTTCTCTACTTGCCAGCCGTTGATATTCACATGGCCGGCGCAGTTAAGGTTGGTTTCAGGAGAAACGCCTTCATTCAAAGCAGCAAGCAAGGTAAACGTCTTGAAGGAAGAGCCCGGCTGGCGTTTTGCCTGCGTTGCCAAGTTGAATTCATTGGCGTCGTAGTCACGTCCACCGATAAGAGCCTTGATGAAGCCGGTATCGGGGTCAACGGAAACTAGCGCGAGCTCAAGATTATCGGAGAGGCCGTTCATCTTCGCATCGGCAGCGGATTCTGCCGCTTCCTGAATGGCGGGGTCAAGCGTAGTAACAACCGTCATGCCGCCCTTGAATACCTCGTCAGCTGAATAATCCTTCAAAAGCGTTTCGCGAACATAGCTGGTGAAGTACTTGTACTTGTACATGCCGTCGCCGGTGCTTACCTCTGAAACGTTCAGGTTCAAATCTTCAGCCTGTGCCGCATCGTGCTCTTCTTGGGTGATTACGCCATTGGTGAGCATACGGTCAAGAACCAAGTTGCGACGGTTCTTGCAGTTTTCGGGATTGTCGATGGGGTTGTTGTACGTAGGCGACTGGGGAATGCCAATCAGCGTTGCCGCCTGAGCAATGGTGAGGTCTTTCGCATTCTTGCTGTAGTAGCGCTGCGCAGCTGCCTGGATACCATAAGCGCCCTGACCATAGTTGATCGTGTTCAGGTACATCTGGAGGATTTCGTCCTTCGAGTACGATTCTTCCAGCTTAATGGCAATATACGCTTCGCGAACCTTACGCTTCAGCGTAGATTCCGTAGCCTCATCAGCCAAAATAGTGTTTCGTACAAACTGCTGCGTAATGGTTGACGCACCTTCGTGGCCGGTATGGGTAACGTTCACCCAAACCGCGCGCGCAATGCCCAAAACATCGATGCCGTTATGCTGATAGAAGCGTTCGTCTTCCGTGGCAACCGTACCCTTGGTTACATAGGTACCCATTTCGTCGAGATCGATGGGATCACGGTTCTCAAGGTAGAACTCGGCAAGCAACGTCGTGCCATCGTTAGCGTATACCTTGGTTTTCTCGGCATAGTTATAAGCGGAAGCATCGTTGTAGTCGGGCAAGTCCTGCAACCAGACGGTGCACAACGCAACCACGGCGATGCAGCAGGCAGCAAGCGCGCCCAAGATAACAGCACCCGCAACGCCAAGCCTTAAACCTGCTTTTTCCTGGCGAGCACCGTGCTTGCTTTTTCTAGCTCGTGAAGCCATCGAACCTCCCTAAATATAGTTCTCTGCATTTTATCACGCTTGTTGTTGCCACCACCAATCTGCACAAACCATGGATCTTGAATAGAAATGGCACTATGAATCAATCGATGCAACAAATAAAGCCGCAGCGCCTAAGGCACTGCGGCTTTTAATTATTGTTTTGGGAACGTACTACTCGGCAAGCTTCTTGTCTTCTGCCAGCTTCGCAGCACCGAGCTCGATCTGCTCAGCAACTACACTGTTGCCGGTTCCGCCGTAGGTGGTGCGGGCAGCAACGATGGATTCAAGGTCGAGAGCCTCGGTAATGTCGGCCTCGAAGAGATCGGATGCTTCTTTGAAGTCTTCCAGGCTCAAATCGTCCAGATCGCAACCGCGCTTGTCGCACAGAAGAACCAGATGACCAACGATTTCATGAGCCTTGCGGAAGGGCAAGCCCTTCTTGGCCAGGTAGTCGGCAACGTCAGTTGCGGCAAGGTAACCCTTCTTCGACTGAGCACGCATTGCGTCAACATTCACCTTCATGGTGGAGATCATGCCCTCCATGCAAACCAGGCAGTCATGCAGGGTTTTGCAGGCATCCATTACGCCTTCCTTGTCTTCCTGAAGATCCTTGTTGTAGGCCAAAGGAAGGCTCTTCATGGTGGTGAGCAGCGCCATAAGGTCGCCTACTACGCGGCCAGACTTGCCGCGGATGAGCTCGGCAAAGTCGGGGTTCTTCTTCTGGGGCATGATAGACGAACCCGTGGAGTACTCGTCTGCCAAGGTGATGAAGCCGAACTCGGACGTGGACCACAAAATGATTTCCTCGGAAAGACGGGAAAGGTGAATCATGGCAACCGAGCATGCGTAGTCAAGGTCAAGCAGGAAGTCGCGATCGGAAACCGCGTCAAGGGAATTGGGGATCATGTGATCGAAGCCCAGTTCGTCGGTGGTTTTCTGGCGATCGAGCGGGTACGTGGTGCCAGCAAGCGCCGCAGAGCCCAAAGGATTGGCGTTGGCGGCATCGAATGCCTGTTTCAAGCGAGCAAAGTCACGAGTGAACATCCAGTAGTAAGCCATGAAATGGTGCGAAAGGAGCACGGGCTGAGCATGCTGCATGTGCGTATAGCCAGGCAGAATGGTGCCCATATTCTTGCGAGCAGCCTCGATGAGCGTCTCACGCATGGCATTCACGTCTGCCATGAGCTCGGAAGCAAGCTCCTTGGCGTACAGACGGGTGTCGGTGATTACCTGGTCGTTGCGGCTGCGGCCGGTGTGCAGGCGAGCGCCCGCATCGCCGATATTCTGAGTAAGCACCTTTTCCACGGACATGTGAATGTCTTCGTCGTTGATGTCGAAGGTGAAGTTGCCCTCTTCGATGGTCTTTTCGATATCGGCCAGGCCCGCAACGATGTCTTCGGCGTCTTTTTCAGAAATTACGCCCTGCGCTGCCAACATGCGTGCATGAGCGCGGGAGCCGGCAATATCCTGATGATACATTGCCTTATCAACCGGAAGGGATGCGCCGAATTCCTGTGTGAATTCGCTTACACCCTTTTCAAAACGTCCAGACCACAACGCCATAATATGAGCTCCTAACCTTCAAGAACTGCGCCCTATACGAGTATTGCTTGATTAACGTTCCAATAATAACAAAACAGGACCCTTCCCTCTTTACGAAGGAAGGGTCCTGAGCTCATTTTCACAAGAGGGCGATTGGCGCAATGCGCCCCTAAAGCGAACTATTCGCCGTCAGTAACACCCTGCTCACGGCGGTTCTTAGCCCAAACCTTGGTGGACAGGCCGTACAGGTCGATGAAGCCCTTAGCCGCCTTGTGGTTAAAGGTGTCAGCTGCATCGTAGGTAGCCAGACCGTAATCGTAAAGGCTGAAGTCGGACTTGCGGCCGGTAACGGTGCAGTTGCCCTTGTAGAACTTCAGGCGAACGGTGCCGGTTACGCACTGCTGAGTGGTTGCCATGAAAGCATCAACAGCATGCTTGAGGGGACTGAACCACTGGCCGTTGTATACCATGGTTGCCCAGTCATGCTCGAGATGAAGCTTGTAGCGCAGAACCTCGCGCTCGAGGCACATGTCCTCAAGACCACGATGAGCAACGATCAGAGCCAGAGCACCGGGTGCTTCGTAGCATTCACGGCTCTTAACGCCGATCATACGATTCTCGATCATGTCGATGCGGCCAAAGCCGTTAGCACCAGCGATCTGGTTCATCTTTGCGATGATGTCCAGATAGCTCATCTGCTCCCCGTCGATAGCAACAGGCAGACCGGCCTTGAACTCAACCTCGATCTCGGTAGCCTCTTCAGGAGCCTTTTCGGGATCGGTGGTCATGGTGTAGATGTCCAGCGGAGGACGGTTCATCGGGTCTTCCAGAACACCACACTCGATTGCGCGGCCCCACAGGTTGTCGTCGATGGAATACGGCTTGCTCTTGGTGGTAGGGACGGTAACGCCATGAGCCTCTGCCCAGTCCATTTCCTCCTGACGAGTGTGCATATCCCACTCACGAACGGGAGCAATGATTTCCAGCGTAGGATCAAGAGCCTGGATGGAGGTCTCGAAACGAACCTGGTCGTTGCCCTTGCCCGTGCAGCCATGAGCAACGTACTTGGCGCCGTACTTATGGGCGGTATCTACCAAGTACTTGGAGATCAGCGGACGAGAAAGAGCGGAAACCAACGGATACTTGTTCTCGAAGTTTGCGTTGGCATAGAGAGCCTTGGACAGGTAGTCTGCAGCAAAGTCTTCACGCATGTCGGCGATGATGCAGTCGATTGCACCCGTTTCCAGAGCGCGCTGCTTAACCTGCTCAAGGCCTTCGTGCTCCTGGCCAACTTCGCCCACTACAGCGATAACGTCAAGGTTCTTTTCGTCCTGCAGCCACTTAATGCAGACGCTGGTGTCCAAGCCACCAGAATATGCGAGTACGCACTTATCCTTTGCCATTTCCTTAATACCTTTCACTTGGCAATTATTCATTAATTCAAACCCACTAAAGGGGTATAGGAGGGAAGGCTTGCGCCTTCCCGAAGTTTTAAGTTATTCGCGAACCGCAGCGATCATGCCAGGCAGCGCATCGATAAGCTTGTCGATCTCGGTTTCGGTGACGATCAACGGGGGCAGGAAGCGCAGCGTATTGCTGCCGGTTGCGTTCAGCAGGAAGCCCTCTTCCAGGCCCTGAGCTACAACCTTATGAGCATCGATGCCCTCTTCCAAGTCGGCGCCGAGCATCAGGCCCATGCCACGAACCTCGGTGACGCCTTCAACCTGAGCAAGCTTCTCGGCGAAGTAGTCGCCCACTTCGGTTACGCGGTCGTCGTAATGGCCGCGCGAAAGCGTTGCGAGCGTTGCGTGAGCAGCGGCCATAGCCAGGTTGCTGCCGCCGAAGGTAGAACCATGATCGCCTGGCTCGAATGCTTCAGCAACCTCGATGCGAGCAGCGCAAGCGCCCATGGGGAAGCCAGAAGCGATGCCCTTGGCCATGGTGATGATGTCGGGTGTAATGCCCAGATTCTGGAAGGCGAAGGGGAATTCGCCGCAGCGGAAGATGCCCGACTGAACCTCGTCAACAATGAGAAGCAGACCGTTCTTACGGCAGAACTGAGCAACGTCATAGAGCGTATCGGGATCCCAAGGATATACGCCCGCTTCGCCCTGCACGGGTTCGATCATAACAGCGCAAACATCTGCCAAGTTGTTGTAAACCGCCTGATGAAGCGCGTTCAAGTCGTTCATAGGCACATGCAGGAAGCCACCCGGCAAAGGCTGGAAAGCTTCCTGCTTTGCGGGCTGTGCCGTGGCGGCAAGCGTAGCCAGGGTGCGGCCGTGGAAGCTGCGATCCATCGTAATGATGGTCTGGCCGCCGCCGCCCATCTTCTTGGAATACAGGCGAGCAAGCTTGATGGCGCATTCGTTGGCTTCTGCGCCAGAGTTGGCGAAGAACACCGGCCAAGGAGCGCGGAAGAACTTAGGCACGCAAACGTTCAGCATGTCGGAGAGGAGCTTTGCAACCTCGCCGCGCTGCTCGATGTAATAGTAGTTGCTAACGTGAATGAGCTTGGCAGCCTGATCCTGGATGGCGCGCACAACGGCAGGATGGCAGTGGCCCAGGCTGTCTACGCCGATGCCAGCAATAAAGTCGAGGTAGGTTTTGCCTTCGTCGTCTTTAACTTCCATGCCAGAGCCTTCGACCAGCAGTACCGGCTTACGAGCGAAGGTATGCATGACGAAATGGTCGTCGAGCTTCTTTGCTTCTTCAAAACTCATGGTGTTCCTTTCTTTGCGGATGGGGATCGGCACAAACGTTTCCGAGCGTCGAAACCCATCCGTTCATTTTACGAGTTTGGGGGTTTAGCGAATACCCCACGCACAGTGTTTTCTACAAGTTCTCACTCAGACGAGATGCCAAGATGCCCAGCGGGCGCATCTCTTCCTTGGAGAATTCCACCGTGTCGTCGTAGATCAGGGTGCCTGCACCGCTTGAAGTAAGCAGCTCCACTAAAATCGAATGAGGCTTGGTGCCGTTGACGATGTGAGCACGCGGCACGCCGCCTTCGATGGCTTCCACGCACGACTGCAGCTTGGGAATCATTCCGCTGCTTACGCTGCCGGATTCGAGCATTTCACGTGTCTCGTTTACCGTCATCTGGGAAATAAGCGAGCTCTTATCCGAGAAGTCTTCGTAGAAGCCGTCGACGTCGGTGAGGAAAATGATCTTATGGGCGCCAATTGCAGAAGCGATTGCACATGCCGCAGCGTCTGCGTTGATGTTGTAGGAACCGCCGTCGTCGCCCTTTCCCACCGAAGCGATAATCGGCACATAATCAGAGGCGATGAGCGCATTGATGTAGGCGGGGTTCACTTCAGTAACCGTGCCCACACGACCCAGTTCAGGGCTGCGCTGCTTGGCGATGATGGTTCCAGCGTCGGTTCCGTTTACGCCTACAGCCAGGTTGCCATGCTCGTTCATGGCAAGAACCAACTCTTCGTTCACCTTGCCCACCAAGGTCATCTTCACAACGTCCATGGCTTCGTCAGAGGTTACGCGCTGGCCATCTTTAAACTCGACATCAATGCCGAATTTGTCCATGTTCTTGTTGATGGCAGCACCACCACCATGAACGATAACGGGATTGACGCCCATGATCTTCAGCATAACGATATCGCTCATCACAGCATTGCGCAGCTCGGGGTCGACCATGGCAGCGCCACCATATTTGATAAGGATAGTTTTGCCCGTGGCGTTCTTGATCCACGGGAACGCTTCAATAAGAACCTCAGCGGTATGAGAAGAAGTTATCTTTCGGTCTCTTGCGTATTTCATGAACGGTAGTCTCCATTAATCGAAACGTATTCGTGGGAAAAATCGCAGGTCCATACGGTGGTTTCCGCATCACCTGCACCAAGGCTTGCTTCGAGCACAATCTCATCGGCCTCAAAACGTCGCAGCGCCTCTTCCTCACTAAAAGGAACGGGGAGGCCACCACGCAGAACAGGCATGCCCATGATGTCAATGTCGACGTTTTCCTGCGCAAATTTCGCGCCAGAGCGGCCCAGGGCACCGGCAATTCGGCCCCAATTGGCATCGTGCCCGTAGATAGCCGTTTTCACCAGCGGCGAATTCGCTACGGTGCGCGCAGCCAAATCGGCTTCCGCATCGTTTGCGGCACCACGTACCGTAACGGTTACAAGCTTCGTGGCGCCTTCGCCGTCGCTCGCCATCTTGCGAGCAAGCTTCTGGGCTACGGCATTAAGCGCCTGGCAGAACTCGGCATACAGCACGCTATCTTCCCCCGCCAAGGGAGCAGATGCAGCAGCTGCCTTGCCGGAAGCGAACAGAACACAGGTATCGTTGGTGGAAGTGTCGCCGTCTACGGTTACCTTATTGAAGCTCTGGTTTACCGCTGAAGAAAGCGCTTTATGCAGCAGCGCTGCGGGAATGGGGGCATCGGTGGTGAGCACCGAAATCATGGTGGCCATGTTCGGCATGATCATGCCCGAGCCCTTCGCCATGCCGCCAACAGTAAATGTGCAGCCGGCATATTCGGCATCGGCAGTTTCGAAAGAAACAGCAGCCTCTTTCGAAACGGTGTCAGTGGTCATAATGGCGCGAGCAGCACTATTCCCCGTGGTTTCGCCGATGATTCCGTGCAGCGCAGGAACGCCGGTTTCGAAGGGAGCAATATCAAGCTGCTGACCGATGATACCCGTCGAGGCAACCAGCACGTCTTCGGACATGCAGCCGACCGCCGAGGCAACGATGCCGGCAGTCTTGCGGGCGTTTTCGAGCCCAACTGACCCAGTTGCAGCGTTGGCGATGCCAGAGTTGATTACCATAGCGCGAGCAAAGCCGTAACCGACTCCGTCAAGGTGTTCGCGAGAAACGGTTACCGGAGCCGCGCAGAACACGTTCTGGGTAAACACCCCAGCAGCAGGGCATAGTTCGTCTGCCTCGACCAATGCCATGTCAAGGCGGTTGGGGTCATCGCGAAAACCGGCATGAATGCCACCGGCGCGAAAGCCCTTGGCGGACGAGACGCCACCGTTTTCGATGGTAATCAGGTTCGCTTTAGTCATATTTTTCACTCCTAAGAGGGATTGGCAACAGTATCGATCGCCGTAGCCTCAGGAAGGCCACAGACGATATTTGCACATTGGACCGCCTGGCCAGCCGCACCTTTAACGATATTGTCAATAGCGCAGGTGGCAACAACGCAGCCAAGGTTAGCGTTATAAGCGACGCCTACATGCGCACGATTCGTGCCCACAACCGAAGAGGTTTTAGGCTGCTGGCCCAAAGGCAGCACGGTGACGAACGGCGAGTTTGCGTAGGCGTCGCAGTATCGTCGATGAATCGACTCAGCAGTTTCGTTTCGCTGAGCCTCCCGGGTTAACTGAATGGTTACCGTGGAAAGGAGGCCACGGGTTGCAGGGGCCAGATGAGGCGTGAACACCAGGCGACCCTCGATGCCCAGAATCTGCTCGATTTCAGGAGTATGGCGATGGCTGGCAACGCCATAAGCCTCCAGGTTTTCGTTAGCGGAAACAAAATGAGTGCGTGCCGTAGCGCTGCGGCCAGCGCCGGAAACACCCGAGATTGCATCGGCAACCACGATGCCTTCGGAAAGGGCAATGGCGGGAGCTGCAGCAAGAGAAGTAGCAGTTGGGTAGCAACCCGCACAAGCCACCAAGACAGATTCACCGTTAGCGTGGCGCTCGGCAGCGGCGTTAAGCTCTTCACGATTCAGTTCTGGCTGGCCGAAAGCGGCAGTAGCAAGAAGATCAGGCGAGGTGTGCTGCACCTTGTACCATTTTTCGTAGGTTTCCTGGCTGCGCAAACGATAGTCGGCAGAAAGATCAACCACCGTGACACCGGAGTCGAGAAGACCAGGGGCAGATTTCATGGCAACCGTGTGGGGCGTAGCAAGGAACACCACATCGCAATTGAACAGCTCGGCGTTGTCGTGGCGAGAGAAAGCCAGATTGGTTACGCCGGAAAACGCCGGATACACGCTTGCGAGGGTTGCGCCTTCATCGGAATTGGAAGTAATAACACGCAGATCGAATTCAGGATGTCGCAGCACGATGCGCACCAGCTCTGCTCCTGCATATCCGGCTGCGCCTACGATACCGACCTTCAACATTTCGCTGAGCCTTCTTTCGATCTAATCGCCCAACGCGGATACCCGCGCGAGTTCTTTTAATGAAACACCCTGTACTACAGGTTTCTTTAGGGTACTCCAATTCTGCCAGCTAGGTAACCCTCTCCACAAAAGTATGGAATGGAACCGCGGATAACAACGATGAGCTGGCATCGAGCAACGGCAAGGAAAGCATGGGGTGGGGCACGCAATACCGAGCCTCGTCGATCAACAGGGCGACCGAACCTGTCTCCAAGCGCCGCCCTGAATATCCCGTGATGCCCATCAGGCCCGCCCCATGGCGCTGCTTTCTTTCCCGTACGGCAATCGATTCCGTGTGCGCCGCTTCCACGCTGCCCGAACCCGCTCCGGAAACCTAAAAACAAAATTGCGGCCCAAATTGCAACTTTTTTGCGATTAGGGATTGTTGCGTGGCCCCCGATCGCGGATCGAAGCACAAAAGCGCAGGAAATCAGCCGTAAAAATGAGCCATTCCCGCTTTTCGGGGACAGGAAAGAGTCCCTAATCGCAAAAAAGTTGCAGAGAAGCCAGGATTTTTGTTTTCTCACTAGGAAAATCGCCGCAACAGGGCGAAGCGGGCGGTGGCGTGCGGGGCGCATGGTGGCGGGCGGGACGGACGAACGGGGCGAAACGCGGAATGGCATGCGGAACGGACGCAACGACCTACGCTGTGCGCGGCGTACAGAACGGGAATGCGATGACGAAATTTCACTATTTTGTACGCTCGGGCAGATAAAACCCGACTTTCTGGCGAGATAGCGCTGAAACGTATCCTCGGACAGGGTTTTCAGCTCGTTTTCAGTACATTTGAAACGAATCCTGCCAAAATCAGCGTTCCGACAGTACATTTCAGCGTTATCTCGCCAGAATCGCCCACTTTCCGTACACAAGAGTACAAAATAACTAGATTTTGACAATTGAAAGGACTGAGCGGCAATTTCCTACTTTTGTCAGTTGAAAGAACCGAGCCGAAATTTCATAGCGTAAAGCAATCCCTATTTTGGCAGGATTGCGTGTCCAGCAGCCACGAACGCAGCCTCATAGCGTCATTGACGCCATGAGGCTGCGAACTGTTGGAGAACCGTGCCGTAGGAGGCTCTTCGCTTATAGCTCCCCCGTCTCTTCGAGCAGCTTGAACTCGTGCATGGCCAGCTTGTAGCTCGCCTTGCCAAAGCCAGCAATCTGACCCAGGCACTCGGGGGCCGTCACGGAAATGTGACGGAACGAATCGCGATCTTGAATGTTGGACATGTGCACCTCAATGGCAGGCACCAGCGCATGGACCGACTCGAGAGCATCCATCAACGCATAGCTGTAATGGGTGTAGGCACCCGGGTTCAGCACGACGGGAATCTTTACTCCTGTCCTGTCCGCCTCAAGATACAGTTCCTGCAAATGGTCGATCAGCGCACCTTCACTGTTGTTCTGATAAGCATGAACCTCAAACCCCAGGCCAGCACCATATTCCATCAACTCGGCAATCAAACCGTCGTAGGTTTGCGATCCGTACACATCCTTGTTCCTGATGCCGTAGAAATTGTTGTTGGGCCCGTTGATTATTTCGAGACGACGCATCAAAATCACCCTCCGCCCCACAGGGCAATACTCCATCACGCAACTTCGCACCATCGCCGATACGGTGGCATCAATGCGTGGCTGTCGCACTCCATCGCGCAACGTTGCGTTCATAAGACCTTAGGAAACAGCGATAAACACGGCTGGCGCAAAGGAGCCCCACCTTTGCGCCAGCCCGAAGAAAGCGAGCTACTTATTCACATACTCGCGAATGTAGCGCTCGATACCCGTCACGCAGGCAACAAGCGTTTCATTCACAGGCGTGGGCACGTTGTACTTAGCGCCCTGCGCCACAACGGCACCGTTGATAACGCCCACTTCCGTAGGGCGATGCTTTTCGAGACTCTGAAGAATAGACGGCTTGAAGCTCTTCGGCAATCCGGCACGCGCCAGTTCAAGCACGTCCATGGGATTGGAATAGGTAAGCTTCACGCCAGCCGCCTTGGCAACGTCCATGCCTTCCTGAACAGCGGCGCAGGAACAAGCCACCAGCTTTTCTTCTTCGTACATATCGCCATAGGGCAAATGCGTGATGCCGCACACCGCGCCCGTGGCAACATTGACCAGGAGCTTATCCCAGATAACACCCATGATATTGTCGGAAACGATGCAGTGCATCCCCGCTTCCTCAAACGCGGCGCCAATGGCGCGAGTGCGCTCGGTTACGCTGCCGTCAAGCTCGCCGATAAAGGTATCCTTGCCAGGAATGGTAGCCTGCACGCGGCCCGGCTCCAGCAGCATTCCGCCGATATAGGTTTTGCCGCCGATAACATGCTCGGCACCGACGCAATCACACAACACGTCTTCTGCGCCAAGGCCGTTCTGCAGCGACATCACCGTAGTGTTGGGGCCAACAAGCCCGCGTCCCTCTTCCATGGTCTTGGCGGTATCGAACGCCTTGCACAAAACGATGACCAGGTCGCACGGCCCAATGCCATCTGGCGTGGTATGACCCGAAAGCCTCACAGTTTCCTCTCCTGTAGGCGTTACCATAACCAGGCCATTTTCATTGATGGCATTCATGTGCGGAGCGCGCCCCACGAAATGAACCTCATTGCCAGCTTTCGCCAACGCACCGCCGATGGTGCTTCCCAGCGAGCCAGCCCCCAAAACGCAAACCTTCATTGCTTCCCCCTAGTTAAACAATTTCAATACCCCTCAACAGGCGCAGCGAAACGCTGCGCCAAGGCAATACAGCAACAGTGAACGGCGATGCCTCCATCAATCGCGCCCACGCCAACAGCGGAATCGAACCCGCAGTGTAGCCGTAGACGGCGACACCTCCACCAGCCGCAGCTACTGCCGCCCGTTGATCTCGATGGTTAAACCAAACGGCGTAACAAACCAATTGCGAGGTTTGCCTTCAGCCTGCTTCACGCCACGCTGGGCATACACCGCTTCCAAAAGAGCGTCCACGTCGTCGGCAACCAGACCAATGTGAGAAACATCGCCCGAGTAGTCACCGCTGCCCGCTTCATCTCGCTGAAGTTGAATGCCGCCAACCCATGCCTGATTCAAAGGCGATTCGCCCGACGCCGGGTCAGTCAACGTGATTTCCATGCCCATCACGTCGGTGAAAAACGCTAGAGCTGCTTCGAAATCGCAAACCCTTACCGCTACATGTTCAACGCACGGAGCCGCCATGTTATTCGCCTTCCACCTCGAAGAACTTCAAGATATGCGTCGCTACGCACACCACCGTACCGTCCTGGTTGGTAACAACCACATCGGCGTACGTTTTCATGGCAGCCTCGTCCACCTCTTTTACGGTATAAGTCGCTGTAAGGGTGTCGCCAAAATACACGGGTGCAGTAAAGCGCAAATGATCGTATCCATACGATGCACTGGGAATGGGAGACTCGTATTTTTGCTGAATGAGGGTTGAAGCCGTGCTACCAAAGGCAAAGGTAAGCACGCCATGCACGATGCGCGTCCCGTACTTCGTGGTTTTCATGAACGCCTCGTTGAAGTGCATCTGACTGTAATCTCCCGTAATACCGCCGAACTGATATACGTCAGATTCGCTAACCGTCTTCGTGAACGAACAGCTGTTGCCAACCTCCAAAGGTACCTTTGTCATTGCCGATCCCCTTCCTACCGGCCACCGTCTCCTGCGGATCAATGCGGCGTTTCGTTGCACTTCGAACCAGCTAATGTTTGGTCAGGGTTTCCACTTGGTAATCTGGTCCAAACAACGAAACGCCGCAATTGATCCTCTCGCAGAACAAGCAACCAATGCGCAAACGATTCCTTGCGAAACCTTTTGATCTCGCAAGAAAAACGGTACTCCACTAAGGCTTTTACGTCTGCTGCAAAGTATTGGCAGAACCTGCGCTAATATATGAGCAGGATTCATGATTGCGCATATACCCATTTCACGGGCGCGCCTTAAAGAGGAGATGCTTCGATGAACCTCGCTCAACTCACCTATTTCTGCCATTTGGCGAAAACCGAACACTACACGCGCTCGGCAGAAAGCCTTCACGTCTCACAGTCGGCCCTCTCCCACTCCATTTCTTCCCTGGAAAAGGAACTTGGATGCCGGCTATTTTGTAAGGCGGGACGCAACGTGCAGCTTACCGATGATGGGCGAGTATTCTTGAAGTACGTTTCAGAGGGGCTTGCTTCCATCGACAGAGGCATTGCCGAACTTGACCGCAGAAGCAACGGCCTTTCTGGATCCATCAACGTAGGCGCTATCGCAACGGTACGATCAGGCTATCTTCCCGTAGCAATGCAGGGTTTTCGTTCACAATTCGGAGACAAAACCGAGTTTCATGTATTACAGGGCGAAACAGCGCCTTTGAATCAAAAGCTCGAACAGGGTGTATGCGACCTGGTAATTGCGGGGCCCGTCCATAAGCCAGGGATCACCTGCACCACGCTCTTTCATCAGCGCTTAGTGGTAGCGTTGCGTCGCGACCATCCGCTAGCAGCGCTCAAGAAAGTGCGTTACGAAAATCTGATCGGCCATACCGTAATCACCTATCGACGCGGCATAGCTTGCGGGGAAACCCTCGAAGCATTCCTGCAAGAAACCAACGCACCCCTTAGCAAGCTAACGTTGGTGCGCAACTACGAAGACGAGGTGATCCTGGGTGCGCTTGCCGTACACGAATCAAGCGTAGCCCTAACCATGCTCACCTCGAATTTAGCGCCAAACCCCGACATGGTTATCCTGCCGCTCGATGTGGAAGGTGCCGAAGAGTTCTATCCTATTTCGCTCACCCGTCGCGAAGACGACGCACTAAACTCCGCCACGCAAGCGTTCATCGACTATCTGCTTTCGTTCGAAGCCCCCGCCTACGAACGGAGCGACTTTACTGCTTAAAACGCCAATTCCGGCATCGCTGGGGCTATCGTATTGCCCACCCGCAAACGCAACGACTTCATTGCTCGCGACGTAATTTACGGCTGAAGCGTTTCCACTTCCTTGATCCATGCGCTCACGCAAGCATCGGAAGGCATGCGCAGATCGCCTCGCGGAGACACCGCAACGCTACCCACCTTAGGGCCGTCGGGCAAACACGAACGTTTGAACTGCTGCGAGAAAAAACGCCAATAGAACGTGCGCAACCACTTCAGGATGGTTTCGTTGCTATAGCGTCCCGCAAAAGCCTCCTTGGCAACGCGATAGATCTTCGCAGGAGGAAAGCACATGCGAAGCATCTGATACAGGAAAAAATCGTGCAGCTCATACGGCCCTACCAAATCTTCCGTCTTCTGAGAGATAGCGCCGTCTTCCGGAGGAAGAAGCTCTGGGCTCACCGGCGTATCGAGAACGTCGTACAGAACCCCCGCAAGCACTTCATCGGCACTCGTGTCGGCATAGTGGCGAACCAAATGGCGCACAAGCGTTTTGGGAACCGAAGCATTCACCGCATACATGGACATGTGGTCGCCATTGTAAGTGGCCCAACCCAGGGCAAGCTCGGAAAGATCACCTGTACCTATGACGAAGCCATTTGCCTGGTTGGCAATGTCCATCAGGATCTGCGTGCGCTCGCGCGCCTGGCTGTTTTCGTACGTCACATCATGGATCGACGCATCATGATCGATATCGGCAAAATGCTGCATTACCGCCTTGGCAATGGGAACCTCTTTGAACGTGGCACCCAAGCTTTTAATCATGGCAACAGCATTGTTGTAAGTGCGGTCGGTGGTGCCGAAGCCCGGCATGGTTACCGCAACGATGCCCTTACGGGGCAGTCCAAGCATGTCGAAGGCACGCGCCGTTACCAGCAGCGCCAAGGTTGAATCCAAGCCGCCGGAAATACCAACCACGGCGCTTTTCGCATGCGTGTGAGCCAGACGCTTCTTCAGACCCAGCGCTTGGATGTTCAGGATTTCCTCGCAGCGATCGGAGAGCTGATCTGCGTTGGATGGAACGAACGGATCAGCGTCAAAGAAGCGCGCCAGCTTCGTTTCCTCCTCGGCCAAAGCGAAGGAAATTTCGCGGTACTCCTTCGATTCAGCTGCGGGGAACGTGCTCATGCGGCGGCGTTCCGAAGCAAGGCGCTGTACATCGATAGTAGCCACATTGATCTCGTTTTCAAACGTGGCCGATTCCGCTAGCACGGTGCCATTTTCGGCGATAAGGTTCTGTCCGCCGAACACCAAATCGGTAGTGGATTCGCCCTCCCCGGCCGTGGCGTACAGATAGGCGCACACCAAACGGGCCGATTGCCCAGCCACCAAATCTCGGCGATAGCTTCCCTTCCCCACCATTTCATCACTGGCGGAAAGGTTGCAGATTACGCTAGCCCCCGCCAACGCATGCTGCACGCTAGGCGGATTGGGAACCCACAAGTCTTCGCATATTTCAGCGGCTACGCAAAGATCCACCACGTTTTCGCAAGAAAACAGCAGGTTGGTGCCGACGGGTATCTCTTCGCCGCCGAACTGGACCGTACCCATATCGGCAGACCCAGACGTAAAGTGGCGTGTTTCGTAGAACTCGTTATATGCAGGCAAGTTCACCTTGGGAACGAAGCCCAATACCTTGCCCCGGCACAGTATGGCAGCAACGTTCAGCAGCTTCCCCGCCACGCGAAGGGGCATTCCTACTGCGATAAGGGCATCCACCTGGCGTGATTCTTCCGCAATAACGGAAAGCGCCGCCTCTGCCTCGTCGAGCAATTTCGTCTGCCAAAACAAATCGCTGCAGGTATAGCCCGTAATGCACAGCTCGGGAAGCACCATTACCTTTGCATGCGCTGCGGCCATTTCGTTGATGCATGCAAGAATCGCCTGAGCGTTGGCTTCGCAATCGGCAACCGCCACTTGGGGCGTTGCTGTAGCAACCGTGATGAACCCGTCTTTCATAAACCCTCCTCAAGGGACGCACCAAGGCAGATGCGCGTATCGTTCCCTGCAATTATAAGGTCGAGAAGGCATGGCCAACTTCATTTTCCCGCCCGTAATCACTTTGGAACAAAAATACGCCCGCAGGAACAACCTGCGGGCGTACCTAAAAACGCGAATAGGGCATTTGGCTCATTGCCCTGCTCCCATAAAAAGAAGCGGCCTTTGATGCTTCGCTTAGCGAATTACGTAACGAGCACCCTTCTGCTTGATGGGCCTCGGCTCCATGTCGGCGTATCCCAGAACAATAGCGCCAATCAGCTTGCCATGACCGGTTGCAAAGTGGCTGCCCAAAGCGTTGCCTGCGCGCACCACTGCTTCGACCCAGCATGACGCAATGCCCTTGTCGTATGCGGCAAGGCACATGTTTTCCATGGCGGCAGCAACACTCTCAATGCAGCTTGGAAGAAGCTCGTCAGAATAATCGGGCTTGTTCAAGAAGCCCAGAATAATGGTCTGCGAGCCGCCCATTGCCGACATGAATTCCATGGTTTCCTCTACCACTTCAGGGTTGTTCTTGAAGCGTGCCTCAAGCTCCTTGCGGTGGGAAAACGCGGTAGTTCCCAATTCCGAGAACAAGTAGGACAGATCTTCCTTTTTGGTTAGAGCCACGAAGTACCACGGCTGTAAGTTCTGCGCCGAAGGTGCGCAAAGGCCAGCCTGAATAATCTCTTCAAGATCTTCTTTCGGAATCGGATCAGGCTTGAACTTCCTAACGCTGCGCCTGCCCTTGATTGCCTCCATCAACTCCATCTCAATCATTCCTTTCTACGCTTTCGCGCTCCCCTTCACAAGATTGATTTCGCTGCGCCGCCAGGCCCCACGCCCAGCAAACGCAACCCCTCCTGAAAAACCGCTAGCATGCGGCATTTTCTGCTCTATAAAAACCGCTGAACTTCTGCCAGCAACGGAATAGGCGCTTCCTCGGGAATAAAATGACCGCACGGAAGCGTACGCCCCTGCACGTTTATGCAGAACTTAAGCCAGCATTGCAGTGGGTTGAAGAACTTTTCCACCAGGCCGTTTGCACCCCACAGCACCAATGTTTCAGCAGTGATTTTCTTGCCCGCATCAAGGTCTTCCTTGTCAAGGAAGCGGTCGATGCATTCGCCGGCACGGTATTCCTCGCAAATGGCGTGAATGCATTCCATGTTGTAGTGGCGAAGGTATTCGTCGTACACCTCTTGAGGGAACGCTTCAGAAGAGGTGTCGTTTTCCGAATTGTAGCGACCGATGTGCAGCGCATTGCGGAAGTACATTTTCCGACTGGAAAGAATAAGGTCTTCAGGGAATGGCTCGTCCTGCGTAAGCAGATACCAATGGAATAGCGCCTTTGCGAACTCCGCCGAGCTTAAGGCATACATGTCATACGTCGAAACGATATCGAGAAGCACAAGCTTATTGACCACTTCCGGATGATCGAGCGCCATTCGGTATGCGACACGGGCGCCACGGTCGTGCCCCATGACGGAAAAGCGGTCGAACCCTAGCTTGCCCATCACGGCAATGCAATCTTCGGCCATGATGCGTTTCGAATAGGTGCTATGATCAGGCAGCCCTTCGGGCTTGTCGCTGTCGCCATAACCACGCAGATCGCACATGACCACGGTAAAACGATGAGCTAAATCACCTGCAACCTTATGCCACATAAGATATGTTTCAGGATGCCCATGAAGCAGGAGAAGAGGCTCGCCTTCCCCCATCACTACCGTGTGAATGGTTACACCGTTTACCCCTTGGATAAAACGATGCGTTGCTGTTTCAAACATAAGGCCCCCAACCCTTAAGCTTGTTGCAATCGCGCTCACAGATAATCCCCATTAACCATGAACGTGTTCGATTAGAAGTATACTCCGCAAAATGAAACAGGACATCCGAAGATGTCCTGTTTAACCAACTCTTTAGATAGAATAGGCTGAAAAACCGGCAAAACCCTAGCTCCAACGCTCGAAGGGCGGATATTCCAGCCCAAATCGATCGAATATCTTGCCAATTAGTTGGTCTTCCATGTCGTCGATGGTTTGCGGGTTGTGGTAGTACGTCATCATCGGCGGCATCAGCGTTATACCGGGAACACTTGCCAGCTGTGCCAAATTGCGCAAATGGATAGCATTCATCGGCGTTTCACGCGCGACCAAAACCAACGGACGCTGCTCTTTCAACGTAACATCCGCCGCGCGAAGCAATAGGTTATCGCTATAGCCGCTGGCAATGCCCGCAACCGTTTTCATGCTGCAGGGAATAATAACCATACCTTCTGTTTTGAACGTACCGCTCGCAATCGATTCGCCTAAAGAAGCATTGCTATGTACGTTATCGGCCAAGGCAAGCGCCTTATCGAATAGTTCGGGCTCTTCGTAGCTTGCCGTAAGCCTCCCGCTGTCGGTAACCACTACATGCACTTCGCATTCGGTGTACTGCTTGAGCTGGCTTACGAAGCGACAAGCCAGATGCGTGCCACTTGCACCGCTTATTCCAACAACAATGCGCTTCACGCCCTACTCCTCAAAATCAGGCAGCCAGTGCTTAGGATCCACTTCCTTGAACTGGCAGCGCTGGAAGCGGTCTTTCTGACTGTACGGCACCGTGCAATCGAAAATGACTTTGCAGGCAATGCCATGGTCGCGAATTGAAGGCGAACATGATGGGTCGTTTGACGGATCGAGCGGATGGCAGCGAACGCCAGGAATGGTAACGATGTCCACATCGCCCTGGAAACGCGTGTTCATCGCCCACAGCACATCTTTGACATCGAAGGGGTCAACGTCTTCGTCAACCAGGAACACATGCTTCAATTCGCTGAAAGCGGAGAAAGCCAACAGGGCCATTTGACGCTGACGGCCCTCGTCGGAAGGCATACTCTTCTTAACTTGAAGCACCGCCATGTACTTACCGCCACCAGGCGTAGCACAATACACGTTCTGCAGGCGCCCAGGCATAGCCTTTTCAACCATTTGAATGATGCTTGCCTCGGTAGGAATGCCCGCCATGCTTACGTGCTCTTCGGAAGGACCGATACAAGTTTGCATGATGGGGTTCTTGCGCGTAGTTACCGCCTTGACCTTAATAACGGGCAGCTCAGACACAGCAGGACCAGTGTAGCCCGGGAATTCGGGCATAGCCTTGCCCGAATGGGTGTTTTGATCTTCCGCAACACGCTTTCCAGGCAGCAACTCGCCTTCAATAACGTATTCAGCATTGGCAATGCAGCGCTCTTCAATGGTGAGGCACTTTGCCATGCGAACCGGCTTTCCGCGCAGAGCGCCTGCAACGTTGAGCTCGTCGTAGCCCAAAGGCGTGGTGGGCGGCTCAAAGCAGGTTGCCAATTCAATGGCAGGATCTACGCCGATACTGATAGAAATTGGAAGCGGCTTGCCCAGCGCTTCAGCCTTTTCGTAGAACGCGCCGATATGACGAGCGCCAGGAACCATATAGATGGAAATCTCATCGGGACCCTGCAAGCACAAGCGATGAATGGTGATGTCAGAGACGTGCGTTTCCGGGTCGGATGCGTAGCACATACCCAAAGTGATATACGGACCCGCATCTTCCGGCGTATTGGTAGGTGCCGGAACAAGCCTGCGCACATCGAAGCCTTCTTCAGTGGCAAGGTGCACCACTTCTCGACATACTGCCTCTTCTTCAGGCACATCAACGGGCGGCACAGGATTCAATACCGCTTCGTTGAGCATGAAACCCAAGCGCTTCGGATCGGCATCAAGCAGCTTCGCTACTCTATCGCGACTTGCGAGCAAGCCAATAGCAACACGTGCATCGGGATGGCCCTTGATGTTATTGAACACCATGGCGGGGCCTTCTTGCGTGGGACGGGGCACCGTACCGCCTGCGCCGACGTGGCGATACACGCCGCACAGCTCCGCCTCGGGGTCTACCTCGACGTCGGTTTCCACCAGCTGACCAGGGATCCCACGCAGAAATTCAAGCGCGCTGCGAAGATCGTCAACGTTATTACTCATAAGTTCTCCCTCCTCCAGAACATGTTCACAATTATAGGGGAATGGCCCACTCATCATAAGCAAGGAGCAAGCTGTTTTTCACCTTGAAATACGGGGAAGCAGCAGCGGAAACCGGTGCGTGAATCTCTTCGAATGCCCCAAGCCGATTTAATCACCCCCCCCAAAAAAAACGAACCTTAAACCAAGACATGCGCAAATAAGCCAACAAGCGCAACTCCAACAAGTCAAATTCCATGAAGGTGCAGCTGGCCGGGCTTCGCCGTCAAACGCGCATGGCATAGCAGCTACGCCGCCAGAATCCCGCGTAGCGTTATGCCGAACTGCGCGTCTTGATCCTTTCGGCAAAATAGCGCAACAAAAAAAGAACCCAGAGCGTGCACTCTGGGTTCTTTCAAGCTTTAAAGCTTTTAGCTCCGAGTTTTAGACGTTTCCGTCAGGTGAGGTTATTTTTCCTCGTCCTGAAGCTTACCAGCCTTAGCGGCCTCCAAGCGAGCATGGAGTGCAACCAACTGGCGCTCAGTCTCTTCATCCTCGATGCGCTGCAGTTCCTTGTTGTAGGCGTAGTCTGCGCGGATCTTGTCGTTGTCGGAGATGAGCAGGTAGAGGACGATTGCGGCAAGGAAGCCGACGCCACCGCCGCGGGCTACGATGAAGCCTGCGATCATGCCTGTCATGCCCTTGTCAAGATCATCGCGTACCAGACCGAATGCGATCTGCGAGCAGAGCCAGCCTTGGATGAGCAGTACAACTACGAGGAGTGCTGCAGATGCTGCAAGGGATGCCTCATACAGAGGATAAACGAACAGGCCGATAACGGTGAAGATCAGGTTGGTGCCGGAGCCATCGTAGATGGAGTCCATGCCCTGACGACCGGACTGCTTGTAGCGAGCATAGGTTGCTACGCAGTAAGGAGCAGACAGCGGGCCTGCGAGTGCAGGATAAGGAGCGAACAGGGACAGGATTACATTACGAATACCGCAGATGACGTTGGTACGGTTCGGGTCGAACTCGATGTACTCGTCGTCGCGAGCTGCCTGGAGACCAAGCTGCTGAACGGTTACGAAGTCGCCGTATGCGATAACCCATGCAACGATTGCGTAGGGCAGTGCAGCGATCCAAACGCTAGGATCAGTAGCAAAGCCGATGAACAGAGGCGAAACAACTGCGAACAGGCCCATGAAGTCAGGAACCTTGATGATTTCGCCAGACCACTGGAAGTTGAACTCACCAGCAACGCCGCCTGCGATAAGCAGTGCGATAACAGCCCAAAGGAAGCTGTAGTTGCCGAGGATGGCAACGAACCTGTTGGTATCCATGTACTTACGTACGCGCTTGGAGAACATAAGCATGAATACAACTACCAAGCCGCAGAGGCAGCCGATGGTTACGGTGTCGATAGCGCCGCCGGTCTTCAGGCGGACGGCAACAGCGTTAACGCCAGCGCCCATTACGATGCCTGCCTTGATGGCGGGCGGAACCATGGTGTTCAGCTTCTTAGACAAACCTGTAGCGCCTAAGATGATGAACAGTAAGCCTAACTCTAACTGTATAGCTGTTAGCATCTGCAATCGCGCAACGCCTGGGTCGAGCGATTCCAGGAACACGACGATGATGGCCATTGCCGGGGTGATCCAACCGCAAATGGAAGGCTCGCCGAGCAGCCAGTTCAGGGTGTACATGCCCGTTTCGAATACAACCAATGCCCAAGCCACTGCAGGGTCAAGACCCAAGGTGGTGATAAGAACGGCCAGAGCGCCGTACGAAGTACAAGCGTTCATCAAGCCGGTTACTACTTCAGGTGGTGAGATCTTGAAGTGAATGAACGGAAGACGAATACGGAATAGGCCAATTTTCCAACATGGCTGAATACCGCCGTATTCACGCTTTAGCATAGCCATTGCTTAGCCCCTCTCTCCTCTTGCGCATCCCTGCGCAAAAATAAAATCGACCATCTTTCTCCTCCTTCTTTGATTGCATCGGGTTCGCACGTGCACGCTTGCTTGCCCAATGCCTTCAATCGACCGGGAAAAGATTGAGAGAGTTCTGCTTCACTTGGCTGTTAGAGCTTGCGCTCCAAAGGCTAAGCCAAACGGAAATCCCTCCTTACCTCGATCCCATGAAGATGGTCCCTACTACGAACTATTGCGCCTTGTGCCCGATCCCCCGATGGGTGGCGCTTAGGTTCAATTGCGATTATTCTCCATTAGATGAACATGTTCTAATTGATTGCGAACGTGTTTTACATAGCTCAAGCGAATGATATTCACCGAAGTTATGCAAAACGCTCCATCCATCACCAGAATCCACATTTTCGCCCCTCAATATCCCTGACTTGCGGCGTTACCGTTCTGTCAACCGATTAATGCAAATGGCACTCATTGCGAACGCAAATGGAACCCCACAATCTATTGATTTCCGTTGGTTTCATCGTTTTTCGCGTACTTACCGTTTCCTTCTTGACGCAAATAAGCATGATCCCGTAACTTTTCTCGAGGATCTTTTTTTGGAGTCGGTACGCCAGAGTGGGGCGTTGCTAATCGCAATGGACGTGTGTTACCCGGGACTCTGTGCTTCAAGACGAGAATTCGCATCTGTTCCACCTATATATAAGAGAGGAGCACTACGGAATGATCGCCTTAACTACCGCTCAGATCATCGCGATTGTCATATTCGTCGTCGTGATGGCACTCATCATTTCCGAAAAAGTGCATCGCACCACCGCCGCGCTCGCTGGCGCGGTAGCCCTAATCCTTTCGGGGGTTCTTACCTTCGATAACGGAGTAGAGCACATCGACTTCGGAACGCTTGGCGTTCTGGTTGGCATGATGATCTTCGTTGCCGTCGTTAAGAACTCGGGCATCTTCGAGTACCTGGCAATCAGAGCTGCCAAACTGGCAAAGGGCAATCCCTGGATAATCATGGTGTTGTTCTGCCTAATCACCGCTGTTCTTTCCGCATTCCTGGACAACGTCACCACCGTTTTGCTTATCGGCCCCGTTACCTACACCGTTTGCAAGATGTTGGAGATCAACCCCATTCCGTTCTTCCTGACGGAAATCATTTCTTCGAACGTTGGTGGCACCGCAACGCTCATCGGCGACCCGCCGAACATCATGATCGGCTCCGCCACAGGCCTCACGTTCTTTGACTTCCTGGCAATCAACGGCCCTGCCGTGCTCATCATCCTGCTTGTTTCGCTGCTGATGTTCTACGTTATGTACGGCAAGAAGATGGGCGTATCCGCCGAAAAGCAGGCTTCGGTCATGCAGCTGCACGCCCATGAGGCAATCAAGAGCCAGACGCTGTTCAAGAAGAGCGTTGTCATGATTGCTCTGGTTGCACTGGCCTTCGTAGTCCACGGCGCACTGCACATCGAACCGAGCGTTGTTGCCCTTACCGCAGCAGCCATCATGCTGCTCATCGGCAAATCCGATGTTGAACATACGCTTATGGACGTTGAATGGGCCACCATCGGCTTCTTCGCTGGCCTGTTCGTGGTTGTTGGCGGCCTCGCCGAAACCGGCGTTATCGAAATGATGGCTTACGCGCTGATTGACATCACCGGCGGCGACATGATGATCACCATCATCGTACTGGTATGGGCATCGGCAATCATCTCTTCCTTCCTGGACAACATCCCGCTGGTTGCCACTCTTATTCCCATCATCACCACGATGGAAGCAACGGGCATGGACGTAACGCCTTTGTGGTGGGCGGTATCGCTCGGCGCCTGCATCGGTGGCATCGGCACGCTCATCGGCGCTTCCGCCAACGTGGTATTAGCGGGTATCTCCGGCAAGTACGGTCACCCCATCACCTTCATGGACTACACCAAGGTTGGCTTCCCCATGATGTTGGTATTCACCGCTATCAGCTGCGTTTACCTGGTGCTTCGCTTCTGCGTTTTCGTCTAGCGTCCGGCATCCTGCCCCAGCACACGGCAAATAGTGCTCACAGTGCCACATACGCATAGCACAGGACCCCGCTTCGGCGGGGTCTTTTTTTGTGAATGAATCGCCCACTAAATGCCAATCGTTGTTCACGACCATTAGATGAACGCGTTATTGACGCTGAAATGGCCTAGCCGTACCCTTTCTATAAGGGAAGTCCGATGCTCATTAGGAGGCCAATGGCCTTCTTTTGTTTTATTGCATCGGTTATGGGGGCTATGCTTCCCGCAAGAGAGAAGGTCCGTTCCCTCAGGGAACGGGGTTAAGTTAGGAGTGGTGTATATGCCTGAATTCACTACACCGCAGATCATTTCAATAGTGATCTTCATTGTGGTGTTCGCGCTGATCATCTCGGAAAAGGTCCACCGTACGGTCGCCGCGCTTGCGGGCGCCGTTGTGCTCATCCTGACTGGTATCCTCAGTTTCGATACCGGCATGGAGCACATCGACTTCGGCACGCTGGGCGTCTTGGTAGGCATGATGATATTCGTTGCCGTAGTTAAGAATTCGGGCATATTCGAATACATCGCTATTCGAACAGCGAAGATAGCGAAGGGCAACCCGTGGGTAATCATGGTGTTGTTCTGCATTATCACCGCTGTCCTTTCCGCGTTCTTGGACAACGTCACTACGGTATTGCTTATCGGCCCCGTTACCTTCACGGTTTGCAAGATGCTCGAATTGAGCCCCGTGCCGTTCTTCATCACCGAGATCATGGCCTCCAACATCGGCGGTACGGCAACGCTCATCGGCGACCCGCCGAACATCATGATCGGCTCCGCCGCCCACCTGACCTTCATGGACTTCCTGGCATTCAACGGCCCTGCCATTGTCGCGATCATGGTTGTTGCCATTGCCATCTTCTACGTGATGTATGGCCGCAATATGGGCGCTTCCGCCGAACAACAGGCGTCCATCATGGAGCTTCACGCACACGAAGCCATCAAGAACAAGTCGCTCTTCAATAAGAGCGTTGTGATGATTGCCCTGGTTGCCGTTGCCTTCGTATGCCATAGTATGGTGGGCGTCGAACCAAGCGTTGTCGCCCTTACCGCAGCTGCCATCATGTTGCTTATCAGCCGCGCAGAGGTAGAGAAAATCCTGCTCGACGTTGAATGGGCAACCATCGGCTTCTTCGCTGGCCTGTTTATCGTTGTTGGCGGCTTGGCCGAAACCGGCGTTATCAATATGCTCGCCAATGGCCTTATCGATATCACTGGCGGCGACATGATGATCACCATCATCGTGCTGGTATGGGCATCGGCTATCATCTCTTCCTTCCTGGACAACATCCCCATGGTTGCTACGCTTATCCCGATTTTGATTGCCATGGAATCCACCGGTGTCGACGTTATGCCTTACTGGTGGGCTATTTCCCTGGGCGCCTGCATCGGCGGCATCGGTACGCTCATCGGCGCTTCTGCAAACGTAGTGCTTTCGGGTATGTCTGGACGCTATGGCTACCCCATCAGCTTCATGGACTACACCAAGGTTGGCTTCCCGCTGATGCTGGTCTTCACCGCTATCAGCTGCGCATGGCTGCTGATCCGCTTCTGCGTGTTCTAAGGTTCTGCCACTTGACGTCCCTGCAAACGCTTTGAGTTTTCGCACTGCCTAACGCAGCAAGGAACGAAACCAAAACCATGAGTGCAAAGACCCCGCTTCTGCGGGGTCTTTTCATGCAAACAGAACCACTCTTTCAAACGGCTATTGCGGCGCTTTTTAGCACGATGCAGGTATTGCGCTTCCAAGCTGAGCACAAGCAGGTACACTAGCTGCTAACACTTTTATTGAAAGGAACCCATTATGAGCAATGAAGGTAAGCGCGTCCGCGCCCACTACACCGGCACGTTCGACGACGGCACGGTATTCGACTCTTCTGTTGAACGCGGCGAGCCCCTTGAATTCGTGTGCATGGCCGGCCAGATGATTCCAGGCTTTGATGCTGCTGTGAAGGAAATGGAAGTTGGCGAAACCAAGAACGTTCACCTGCCTGCATCCGAAGCATACGGCGAACATGACGAACAGTTGGTTCAGACCATCCCCACCGCCCAGATCCCTGGCGCCGAAGACCTTCCCGTTGGCCAGCGCATCTACCTTCAGGGCCCTGGCGGACAGCCCATCCCCGCCCTGGTTGTTGAAGTTACCGACGAAACCGTAACCTTCGATCTGAACCACGAAATGGCAGGTAAGGACCTGAACTTCGAGATCACCCTTGTTGAGGTCGTCGAATAAAACCGGCAATATGTCGCATCACATGAAGCGGGAGCACCTTAGGCTCCCGCTTTGTTATTGGTAGAAGGTTCGCGCAAGCGAACCTTCCTGTTTATAAACGCAATGATCGACCGCAAAAGCAGGCAGATGCGTTGTCGGCCCAACGAGCGTAATGGACTGCGACAAACGCGACTTGGGCAACGCCGACAAAGGCGACACCAAGCCTAGCTCAGGCAACGCCAACAAATAGAAAAGCCCGAGATGCGCGCCAACATTACCGCACATATCTCGGGCTAAAAACGTTCGAAAGATAAACTATTTCTTCTTGCCATACATAGTCATCTGGGAAACATTGAACAATTCGCCATCGGACTCGCGGTATTGCTCAACCTTCCATTGGGAAATGCGACCGCCAGCGCGAATGGGCGTTGCCACCGTTTTCACCGTATCGCCCGCCTTCACGGGAAGGAGATGGGTACTGGAGACCTCGACGCCCAGAAAGAACATCTTGTCGTTGTCGTAATGATCGGTGCAGCACTGGCTTGCAGCGTTTTCAGCCAAAGCGGCGCTGATACCACCATGCAGCACGCCATGGGGCTGAAGCATGTTTTCGGTAACCAGCATACGCGTGACATACTTGTCGGGAGTACTCTCGACAAGCTCAATACCCAGAAGATCAGAAAGTGCCATAGGGCTCCCCTTCTCGAAGCAAAATACTGTTACGTATTATCGCATGTTGTCCGCAGCGAAAAACGATTCCCTTGATTAACCTACCCATTACGGTAATTTTGAGGAAATGGACTTAGCTTCTTCGTGCGCCTGGGCCAAACCCTCCGCCTTCGCCTTTTCGAATTGGGCTCTTACGTCTTTAAGCTCTTCTTTGGCGGCAGCAAGCTCCAATTCTTTTTCCCTTACCGCTTTCTGGAGTAAACGCTGATCGCGCTGGATGGGCAGCTCGTCGTCTTCGGGTTTCGGGTGATTGTCGAAGTAACCCGTTTGGCCACGCACGTTCCAAGCGCAGGCCGCGTAGGCAAGCACCACAACGAGAGAAAAGACCATGGCGGGGTCTACCTGCCCCATCGACCATGCACTGACCACCTGCCATACCGACAGCAGCGCCGTAAGAAATGCTGACCAGAAGAACAGCGTAATTCGTCGCGGATCGTGGGCACCCCATAGTCCAGACAAGGCAATGATCAAGTTAAACACGCCGCTAAGAACCGTAGAACCACCAAACGTGATGTTGGGAACGAGTTCGGTCGGATCAAACAGGCCAATAGAGCGAATAGTAAGAAAGCCGGCGCCTACCGCAATTTCCAGCAATGCCCAAACAAGATAGATCAAGCACAGAATACGCGTACGGGTTTGCCATACGGTATAGGGAGTTCCATCTGCGGAGATGCGCACTTTCTTTTGGCGTTTCTTCTTTTCAGCAAGCTCTTCTTGAACCACAAACTCCCCTTCCACTGTTCTTGCCCATGATAGCGCATAGAAACCACCGCCCCGCTTGCGCGGCCTTTGAAGTTCCGCAGATGTAAGAAAGCGAGCCCGAAATAAATCGAACTCGCTTTCTTGCCAACTGCTTCAAATTGGCTTTGCCGAACTAGAAGGCAAAAGCCTTTGCCAAGAACAGGAGCTATCCTCGAACTTCGGCACCCGTAGCGCCGCATACCTTCTTGATAAGGCGTGCGTGCTGCTTGTCCACCTCTTCAGTGGTAAGAGTACGATCGGCGGCACGATATTCAAGCGCATACGCCATCGACTTCTTGCCAGCGCCCACGCGTTTTTCATCACGATACACATCGAAGAGCTGGGCAGAGGAAAGAAGCTTACCGCCTGCAGAGCTGATGCAACGGGAAAGCTTTTCATGCGTAACCTCTTCGTCCACCACAAAGGCAACGTCCATGGTTACTGCAGGGAACACCGGCACATCAACGTAATCGCGAGCAGGACGGGCAGCCTTGATCAGGGCATCGAGATCAAGCTCGAATGCAACGATAGGAGCCTGAGCCTCAAAGGCTTCTGCCGCCATGGGATGGATTTCTCCAACCCAGCCAAGCATAGTACCGCCAGAAAGAACCTGCGCAGCACGCCCAGGCTGCAGGTGGGGAGCTTCTTCAGCGGAAAGAGCCTTGAAGCGAGGCTTCGGAATGGCCAATTCGCGAATAAGGTTTTCGATAACGCCCTTACCGTCGAAGAAATCGAAGGCAACGGTTTTGCGATTCCAGGCATCGTCGCCCATTCCACCAGCCATAACGGCAGCAAGACGCTGGCGCTCCTTGGGCTTCTTATGACCCTCAGCGCCGAAGAACACCACGCCGGTTTCGTAGAGCTGAACGTTGTGCACGCCGCGGGACTGATTGTAAGCAACGCTGCGCATAAGGCCAGGGATAATGGACTGACGCATAACCGACTGCTCGGCATTGAGCGGATTCAGCAACTCAACGGGAACGCCCATGCCCTCGGTAGACATACGCAGCTGCTCGAGCTCGTGCGGGTCGGCGAAAGAATACGTCATGGTTTCGTTCAAGCCCGATGCGCGCATGGTGTCGTTAATCACGTCAAGCGTACGCTGAGCCTCGGTGCGAACGCCGAAGCGACCACGGCCACCAGGCAGGGTGGGTTCAATGCGGTCCATGCCGTACAGGCGCAAAACTTCTTCGTACAGATCGATTTCACGCGGAAGGTCAGGACGGAAGGTGGGAGCCGTAACCTCAAGGACGTTCTCGGCTTCGCCGTCTTCAACCTTGCAGCCCAAACGACCCAGAATGTCCACGATGAACTCACGGGGAATCTGGGCACCCATCATTCCATTGAAACGGTCAATGCGGAACTGCAGGTGAGACTCTTCCGACTTTACCGGCCATACGTCGATGATGCCATCTTCGTTTCCTTCGGCATAGCTTACGGTACCGCCCGAAACGGCAGCGATAAGCGCGGCGGCAGCGGCAGAGCGCTCTTCGATGCCATGATCGTCTACGCCACGCTCGTAACGCATAGAGCTTTCGGAGATAAGACCCAGGTTGCGACTGGTGCGGCTGGTACGGCCAGCTTCAAACGTAGCCGTTTCCAGCAAAACGTCGGTGGTTTCTTCTGTAACCTCGGTTGCCAGGCCGCCCATAACGCCAGCCAAGGCAACTGCACCCTGATCGGGCGTCGAAATAACTGTCATGTCGGACGTAAGCACGCGCTCTTCGCCATCGAGCGTAGTGAGCTTTTCTCCCTCTTCAGCAGAGCGAACAACGATGTTTGCCTTGCCTTCGGCGTTCTTAAGCTTGTCCAAGTCGAACGCATGGAGCGGCTGTCCGAACAGGAACAGGATGTAGTTGGTTACGTCAACGATGTTGTTGACGGAACGCTGACCGATGACAGCCAAACGCTCTACCATCCAATCGGGGCTGGGGCCCACCTTGCAGCCACGGATAACGCGAGCGGTATAACGAGGGCAACGAGTCTCGTCAGCGATGGAAATGCTTACCTCGGAATCAAGAGCAGCCGCTTCCTTGCTAAGCTCGAGCTTGCCAGCCATCTCGGCCAAGGGGCTTGTATAGGGCTTCTGGTACATAGCTCCCACTTCGCGCGCCATGCCTACCATGGAAAGGCAGTCGGGGCGGTTCGGGGTGATCTCCAAATCGAGTACCGTATCGGACATCTTCAAGTAATCGGCAATGGGCTGGCCGGTTGGGGCATCGTCGGGAAGTACCCAAATGCCATCATGTTCGTTGCCCATGCCCAGCTCGCGCTGAGAGCAGCACATGCCACAGCTTGCAACGCCGCGCAGCTTCGACTTCTTGATCTTGAAGTCGCCGGGGAGCACCGCGCCGATGGTGGCAACGGGAACCTTGATCCCAGCGGCAATGTTGGGAGCGCCACATACGATCTGTACGGGCTCTTCTGCGCCAACGTCTACCGTGGTTACATGCATATGGTCGCTATCGGGGTGATCGACGCAGGTGAGCACATGCCCAACGACAACGCCGTCAAACACATCGCCCGTGCGCTCCACGCCTTCAACGCCCGTACCGGTAAGGTCTAAACGGTCGCAGAATTCCTTGATGTCCTGCGGGACCTCAACATAATCAGAAAGCCATTTCAAAGATACTTTCATGTTTATCTCTTTCTATCTACGAGCCGAATTTAATCGGCAAGGAAATTAATAGAATCCGAGACTTCCACAGTGGAAGAGGTTCGGATTTTGCCAAAGTCAGCGAGGATGAATATGACATTAGAACTGACGCAAGAAGCGCATGTCGCCTTCCAGCAGCATTCGAAGGTCGGGTACGTTGTACTTCAGACAGGCTACGCGTTCCACGCCCACACCGAAGGCAAAGCCGGAATACACCTCAGGGTCGATGCCGGACATGCGCAGAACGTTCGGGTCAACCATGCCGCAGCCCAGAATCTCCAGCCAGCCAGTGCCTTTGCACATGCGGCAACGTTCGCCGTCGTGCAAGTGGCCGGTGCCGCCGCATACGCCGCAGCTTACGTCAGCTTCAGCGGAAGGCTCGGTGAACGGGAAGAAATGCGCACGGAAGCGAGTTTTGCGATCGGGGCCGAACATCTGCTTGCAGAAGTATTCGAGCGTGCCTTTCAGGTCGCCGAACGTGATGTTCTTGTCTACCACCAGGCCTTCGCACTGCGTGAACTGGGGAAGGTGCGAAGGATCAGCAACGTCGCGACGGTATACCTTGCCAGGAGCAATGATGTAAATAGGAAGATCCTGGTCTTCCATAACGTGAACCTGAACGCCGGAAGTTTGAGTGCGTAGCAGCACGTCGGACTCGCCGCGAACGTTTGACCGCTCGCCCGAAAGGTCGCGCACGTAGAACGTATCCTGCATGGAGCGACTGGGATGATCGGCGGGGGCATTCAGCGCCGTGAAGTTGTACCAGTCGGTTTCAACTTCAGGGCCGGTTGCGACGGTGTAGCCAAGACCCAGGAAGATCTCGGAGATTTCATCGGAAATGGCGTTGATCAGGTGACGCGTGCCCATCTGCTGGGAGCGGCCAGGCAACGTGATGTCGATGGCATCGGCTTCCATGCGGGCCTCGAGTTCTGCATGGGCAAGTTCGCGCTTCTTGGCTTCCAGTGCTGCCTCGATTTCATTGCGAGCAGCGTTTACTGTCTTGCCCACTTCGGCACGATGCTCTTTGGCAACCTGGCCCATAGCGCGCAGGTAGCCGGTAAGCGTACCGGATTTGCCCACAACCTCTACGCGGATCTTCTCCAACGCATCGGTGTTAGGCACTTTGCCGATAGCAGAAAGCGTATCGGCATGCAGGGACTTGATATCGTCGATAACTGACATTCCTTGCAACCTTTCTTCAACTTCCGCAGGAACGCTGCCCAAGGAAAGCATTCCCAGCACATAAAAAAGAGCCCTTCTCGTCTTGGTAAATCCAAGGACGAGAAGGGCTCTCGCGGTACCACCCTGGTTGATGCTGTCCGGCAAACCCGTACAAGCACCCACTTATGCCGCTCTGTAACGGGAGCTCCCGTCGGGGCTAATAACATCCATGGCAGAGCCACCCTGCTTTTACTCCGATGCTGATAAAGGGAATCGCACTGCACGCTTGCTGGAGCCTTTCAGCCTAGGGCCCCTCTCTGTGAGCTTGCGGTATAGCACTGCGCTGTCTTCGTCATCGCATATGCTGGGAAGTATAACATTTCATAGCGCGCACCCTCACGAAAGCCATAAAACTTGCGCTTGAACGCGACGGGGGAAACCATGCCCTCGGCCAGCTGCGCAGAAATTCACAAGCTTACCACTGCAGGCTACGAGCTTTGCTGCTGGCTGCCCAATTCGCGAAGACGAGCGCTGGATCGATCCAGTTTTTCGGCCGCCACCACAATGCGCCTTCCCTCTTCTTCCGGATCAGCGCGCTCCTTCTTACTCGGTCGCCGCATCAAAACGCGTCGCAGCTCGGCAGCATCGGCCTTCACCTGCTTCTTCTCCGACTTTTCGAGCTGCTTTCCCACCGCGGAGAGCGCTGAGTCCACTTCGGAAAGGAGCTTTTCGGCACGTTGGCGCACCTCCATGGTGGCGCGACGGAACTCGTCTTCCTCGGCATATTCCTCGGCGTCGTTAATAGCTTGCTGCACCTCGTCGTCGGACATGCGGTCGGAGTCGTCGATGGTGATCGACTGCTCTTTTCCCGTGTCCAAGTCCTTAGCGGAAACAGTGAGGATACCGTTTGCGTCGATATCGAAGGTCACTTCAATTTGCGGAACCCCCGCAGGCGCACGCTTGATGCCCTTCAAACGGAAGGTGCCAATGGCCTTGTTGTCCTTGGCCATAGGACGTTCGCCCTGCAAAACCTTGATCTCAACGCTGGTCTGGAAAGATGCCGCCGTGCTAAACGTCTTGGAATAGTGCACAGGAAGCGTGGAATTGCGTTCTACCAGGCGCGTTGCCACGCCGCCTACCGTTTCGATGGAGAGCGAAAGCGGCGTTACATCGAGCAGAAGCAAGCTGTTTGAGCAAACGATGCCCGTAGTAGCGCCAGAAAGCGTATCACCCTGAATGGCAGCTCCCGTTGCCACGCATTCATCGGGGTTAACCGACGCAGAGGGCTCTTTGCCCGTGATGCGGCGTACGTGTTCCTGAACAGCAGGGATACGCGTCGAACCGCCCACCAGCAAAACACACCCAAGCTCGGATGGGGCAATGCCCGCATCGTCGAGGGCCATGCGAACAGGAGCCGTGGTACGTTCCACCAAATCGCGCGTCATCTGCTCAAATTCGGCGCGGGTGACAGTCATATCCAAATGAACGGGTCCCTGTGAATTCTGGGAAATGAACGGCAAGTTAATCTGAGCGGAAAACCCTGCAGAAAGTTCCTTTTTAGCCTGCTCGGCTGCCTCCATCACACGCTGCATAGCCATAGCATTGCGGCGCAGGTCTTCGCCCTGTTCGCGCTTGAACGCCTGAACAATGTGGTCTACCAAACGCTCGTCAAAATCGTCGCCACCCAAATGGTTGTCGCCCGATGTTGCCAAAACTTCAATGACGTCATCGCCAATCTCGATGATGGAAACGTCGAATGTGCCGCCACCCAGGTCGTACACCATAACCTTCTGGGGCGTGCCGTTGTCCAAACCGTACGCCAACGCAGCACTCGTGGGTTCATTAATAATACGCAGTACATTCAAGCCGGCAATACGACCTGCATCTTTGGTTGCCTGACGCTGCGAATCGTCGAAATAAGCAGGTACCGTGATAACGGCATCGGTAACATCCCTACCCAGATACTGCTCGGCATCTCGGCGCATTTTACGCAGGATCATGGCAGAGATTTCCTGGGGAGTGAACGACTTCCCGTCCACGCGGGCTTTCCACTTACTACCCATATGGCGCTTAACCGAAGAAATTGTTCTGTCGGGATTTACCGCTGCTTGCCGCTGAGCGATGCTACCCACCAGGCGTTCGCCTTCTTTCGAAAAGGCCACTACGCTAGGCGTGGTTCGCTCCCCTTCCGCATTGGGGATAATGGTTACGCGGCCGCCCTCCATAGTTGCCATGCAGCTATTGGTGGTACCGAGATCGATTCCTATTGTCGCACCCATATGGGTCCTCCTTATTTGTTTACCTCTTCCGTAAAAAGCCGAGAGAACAAATGCATCAGCCAGCCCAACGGATTAAACTTTTCCGAGCCGTGCTGGATGCTCGGCCCAAGCCCTATAGCGCGAAGCGCGCCATACCAATTCCTTCTTCATTCCCTATCTGCACAACAACGAAAAAAGCGAAGCCCCTCAGGAGCATCAGCTCCCATGGCTTCGCTTCTTGCTTGCTAGAAGTACACTCCACGCCCCATTGCCGCACAGGCATACTGCGCCAGACATAGCCCACAGCAGATAAGGCCCGGATCCATAGCGCTTATGGTAAATCCGCGCTTGGTTCCTTCTTGCTGATAGGCCTGCCCAGCCATCTGGAACTGCTGATAGGCGCGACGATAGTCAGCATTGTTCGGATCGAGTTTCACCGCTTTGCGAATATGCTCAAGCGCAACCAACATATTGCCCGCGCCTTTGTTCGCAAGCGCGCTTAGGTAGTACCAGCGGGCATTGCGCTCGGTGCTCACGACGCTGCTCAGCAACGAAAGGCCCTGATCATATCGGCCGGCATTGATTGCCTCAACGGCACTACGCACCGTAGCGCTATCGGTTGCCGAAGCCTCAGGGTGAATAGGGGCAGAAGCGCCGAAGCCTCCAAAGCCGAACAGATCATCGAAATCGACCGTGGTCCAGCCATAGGGCCCTTGCGACTGGTAACCGCCCTGACCCTGTTGGCCAGCCCCTGTGTACGATCCACGCGTATAAGGGTTACCCGCAAAAGGATTTCCCTGGCCCTGATAGCCTGCACTTGTGCCGCTCGCCGCAGCGCGTGCGTCACTGGCTGCGTACTTTTCAGGATTGATTATGCGGTCGTAGGCCTCGTTGACCTCATTCATGCGCTCGGCGGCCTTGGGGTCGTTCGGGTTCAAGTCGGGATGATTCTCACGCGCCTTCTTGCGGTAGGCCTTCTTTACTTCATCCGCCGACGCACTAGGACTTACGCCCAGAACCTCGTATGGGTTCTTAACCATGTTCTACCTTGCTCTCTTCTGCATTGTAGCGTTGCCATATTCCGGAATACAGCACGCTGCGCAGCACATGCACATCACGTTCCAGAGGCAAACGCTCAAACGCATCGGCTGTAGCTGCAGCAAGAAGCTCCAAGTCTTCACGAAAGTCTTCGATCGAACGATCAGAAGAAGAAAAAGGATTGTAGCTTCCCGTCTCTTGATCTTGCCGCAGATCCATTACGGCATCCATGACATAGACGAATTTTCCCAATCTCGCACCAAAACGCCGCAAATCCGTTGCCCAAAAGTCATCCTTGTAGGCAAATAGGCTCCCCAGGAGGATCCCAAAGCGATTCGCCGCCGCATCGAGGTTAACTACCCCACCCGCCAAGCAGCCTTCAGGAACTCGGGAGTCATCACTTTCGCCCAGCGCTGCCTCTTCTATGGAGTGGATGCCCGCCATGGCATCTTCTATAGCTTGGCATGCTTGGGGTATGCGACGCTTTGCCTTGCGGTACGGCATTTCTAGCGCCACCGCAGCTGCCCTTGCCTTGGCTGAATGATCATCGCGCCAATCGTCCAAACACTTGTGGTACGCCATAGCAACGCTAAGATCCGCTGCATAATCAGTAAATTCCGACTGAGCCACCTGTCGTGGCTGAAGCGGATGCACGGGACAACGCTTTTGTGAAGCATGCTCTTCCGGCTCGTATAACGAACCCAAAACCATGGCAAGAAACGTCATGTCGTAGGAGACAGTCAAGCGGCACCGCTGCCCATAACGAGCGCGGATAGACCGACATACGCCGCAGTACACCGCATGATAGCGAAGCTTCTCTTCTTCGCCCAAGCTTTCCAGGTTGGGAAGTATATAGCCAAACACCCAGATCACTCGACCTTTCTGGGGTTTTTAACCAAGGCCGCAACCAACAGGGCCACTGCGGTAAGGCCGAGCAAGAAGGGCGATGTCTCTGTACCTGTTGCTTTCAGCGTATTGGCCATGCTAGAAAGACCGATAGAAACAGGTGGTTTCCCCTGTATGACAGGCAGGGCCTGCAGGATTTACTACGGCAAGCAAGGTGTCGGCATCACAATCGTAACGAAGTTCAACCAGCTTCTGTGTATTGCCCGATTCTTCGCCCTTATGCCAGAATTTCTGACGGCTACGCGACCAGAACCAGGTTGTACCCTGGCTGATGGTGCGGCGCACCGCTTCTTCATTCATCCATGCCATCATCAGCACTTCACGTGTTTGCTCATCCTGGACGATGCACGGGATAAGCCCATCGGCGTTATAGGTAAGATCCTCGACCTGCAGCGCGGCGGTTTCACGTTCATTCATGGTGGCCCTTTCATCGTGCGCAGCTCTGCGCATGCTTGCTTTTATCACCTGCAAGAGTGGCACAACCGCACCACCAAAGCGCAAAAGTGCAAACGAGTTCCATAGTACGCAAACCCGATATCCCCGCCAATTCGAAATCCAGCAGCAAAACCCCTTGCCGCAATCATTCGGCGACAAATCGGTAGAACACTCCACGCACGCCCCAATCGCTAATGCTGCTAGCGCCAAATGCACGCCATGTTGCGGGGCTTAAGTCAAGCGCACGGCCCAAAGGCGCCAAAGCCCCCGTATCGGTAACCTTCGCTTCCACCGTTTTGCCCGCATAGAAAACCTCAATGCTACGCCCCAGAAGATCTTTGTTTTCCTGCGGCACTGCAACGGTTGGAGAATAGTTGTTCAAAGGTATGCCTGAGGCGGTTTCGTCCCATCCATCGTTGGTTTCAAGACTGTAGGCGGAAGCCAAGCCCTCCGACCACCCATCGCCTTCGGGGCGCAATTGCTGCAGCTCCTGAAACTGTGCAGGATCTTGATCTTCCACACAAAGCGGAAGATCTTCAGCTGGCCCAGCAGCAGGCAGAATCGTCACAACGGTCAGCACCACCAACGCCACGACAGCACCGAAGAAAATCAGGAAACGAGTTTGCTGAGAGCGAATGGCGGCAGCGCTTTTCCTTCGCGTAGGCATTGTTAGAGCCTTACAGGAATCCCTTGGGAGCGCATATATTCCTTCACCTCGCGGATAGTGAGCTCACCGAAATGGAAGACACTTGCCGCCAACACGGCATCGGCTTCGCCTTCGATGATGCCCTCAGCAAAGTGCTCAAGTTTGCCCACGCCGCCGGAAGCAATAACGGGGATGTTCACTGCACGGGAAACTGCTCGCGTGAGCGCCAGGTCAAAGCCGTCCTTGCTACCATCGCGATCCATGCTGGTAAGGAGGATCTCGCCTGCGCCGCGACGTGCCGCCTCGGCAGCCCACTCGACAGCATCAAGGCCCGTGTTCTTGCGGCCGCCATGCACATACACTTCCCACTTGTTGGGATTACCGGGAACCTGCTTGGCATCAATAGCGCACAGAATAGCCTGCGTGCCGAATGCCGCAGCCGCTTTAGTAATTAGTGTGGGGTCGGCGATGGCGGCGGAATTCACGGAAACCTTGTCGGCGCCAGCGGCAATCATGGTGCGAATGTCTTCCACGCTGCGGAACCCGCCGCCCACGCAGTAAGGCAAATGCAGTTCTTCGCTTGCGCGACTCGCCATGTCCACCGTGGTTGCACGACCCTCGTGCGTTGCCGTGATGTCCAGGAAGATAACCTCATCGGCACGCTGCTCGTCATAGCGCTGAGCCAGCTCGATAGGGTCGCCCGCATCGCGCAGGTTAACGAAGTTAACGCCCTTAACCACACGGCCGTCTTTAACATCCATACACGGTATTACGCGCTTCGTAAGCATTGGTTTCCTTTCTGAAGTGACAGACCGAAACGAGTCAACGTAGGTGTTCGCATTGCCCGATGGGTAGGCGAGAGCACTCGGCGCTTCAAATTTAATTAATTAAGAAAATTGAACGACGGAACGCAGCGCATAGCGAGCAAGGCGAGCGGTAGCGGAGTGGGTGACTCGAATACCCATCGGGCAACGCGAACACCGAACGGATGGGCCTTACCCGCAGAGCTTCGCGGCCTCTTCGACGCTCAGCGAGCCTTCATACACCGCGCGACCTGCGATTACCCCTTCGATAGAATCGGCAACGGAAGCCAGATTCCTCACGTCTTCGATGTTTGCTACACCACCCGACGCAATAACAGGATTGCCAAACACGCGCGCAACTTCGACATAGCGAGCTGCATCAATGCCCGTCTGCATGCCGTCACGGGAAATATCGGTATACACCAGGTGTTTGAAACCAAGCTTGCCCATTTCGGCAATAAGCTCTTCGGCGGGAACGCCTGCGCCTTCGCGCCAACCAGCCACGGCAACTTCGCCGTTCTTCGCATCGATACCCGCAGTAAGCATATCGGGGTACTTGGCCAGAGCAGCTTTAGCAAATTCAGGGTCGGTTACCAACGTGGTGCCCAGCACCACGCGCGAAACACCAGCCTCGGCCAAACGATCGATGGTTTCCAAGCTACGTATGCCACCGCCCACTTCGATCTTCAAGCCAGTTTCTTTGATAATGCGCTCGATGATGTCGATGTTTTCAGGCACACCGCTTCGGGCTCCATCGAGATCGACGACGTGGATCCAACGCGCGCCCTGTTCCTTAAAGAGGGCAGCCTGAGCTGCAGGGTCGTCGTTGTATACGGTTACTGCGTTATAGTCGCCCTTTGCCAGACGGACCGCCTTACCGCCCAAAATATCAATAGCAGGAAGAATATCCATGATGTTCCTTTCGCTGAGGCCCAGTTGGTTCGATTCAACTGGGCAAACCTAGGCAAGCCTTTGCCGATGCCCCCTATTTGCAGGCTTCGACAACTTTCAGAAAGTTTGCCAACACCTTAGCGCCGGCATCCGACGACTTTTCCGGATGGAATTGAACGCCGAACACCTTCCCTTTCTGCACTGCGCACGGAAACGTTACCGAATGCGTGGTGGTGGCAACGGTGCATTCGTTTTCGGGAGCAATGTAGCTATGCGTGAAATAGAAGTACTCCCCCGAGGCAATGCCCTCGAACAGGGGGCACTCGGCAGTGAATTCAACGGAATTCCAACCCACATGAGGCACTTTGTACAGCACGCCCTGAGCGTCCTTGGAAGGCATGCGAGCCACCGTGCCGGAAACCACGTCCAAACCAACGGGCAAATGAGGGTCTCCCATAACCCCATCGACACCCGGGCCAGCTGCACCTTCCACGCCTGCCTCGAACAGCAAGTGCTCACCTAAACAAATTCCCAGAAAGGGTTTCCCGGCAGCGATAGCGTCGCGCACCGCTTCCAACTGACCCGATTCCACCATATGCTGCGAAGCATCGGCGAAGGAACCTACACCAGGCAACACGACTGCATCGGCGGCTCGGATAACCTCAGGGTTGTCGGTGATATGGGCATCACCGCCTATCGCCCGAAGCCCGCGTTCGACGCTCTTCAAATTTCCCTTGCAATAGTCAACAACGGCAATCATCGGTTGCTTTCAGCCTTTCTGGTAGAAGAATCGGAAAACGAGGACTGCGCCCCTGGTTTCCTACAAAGAGCCCTTGGTGGAGGGAAGCTCGCCTGCAATACGCGGGTTGATCTCAAGCGCTTGACACATAGCGCGACCAACCGCCTTGAAGCACGCTTCCACGATGTGGTGGGCGTTTTCGCCAACTACCATGCGAACATGCAGCGTAACCTGCGCATTCGTCGCAAACGCAATGAAGAATTCCTTGGCAAGCGAAGTATCGAACGCGCCAAGCAGGCACAATGGCACGTCGACGTCCCAATGCAACTGGCCCCTGCCCGAAATATCAACAGCGGCAAGCACCAAGGTCTCGTCCATGGGAAGGTACAGGGAGGCAAAGCGCGTGATACCGCGCTTTTCACCCATAGCCTGGGCAAACGCCTTACCAAGAACAATTCCCACATCTTCTACCGTATGATGGGCATCTACTTCGATATCGCCTTCGGCCTTAACATTCAAATCGAACAAGCCATGACGGCCGAATGCATCAAGCATGTGGTCAAAAAAGGCAACGCCCGTGTCGATGCTGGTCTTGCCCGTTCCATCGATATCAAGCGAAAGCGAGATATCGGTTTCCTTGGTGGTGCGTGAAAGCTCCGCAACACGTTCTTCTTGAGCCACCGCTAGCTCCTTTCGTTCAGAATCTCCGCCAACGCATCCAAGAACACCTGGTTTTCCTCAGGGGAACCGACAGAAACACGCAGGCAGTTTTCCAGATACTGAGAGTGCGAGAAATCGCGGATCAGCACACCGCGATCGTAGAGCCCCTGCCAAACCTGCCCGGCGTCAGCCACACGGAACAGGACGTAGTTCGAATCCGAGTCGAACGCAGTAACTCCAGGCATTTTCCCCAGCTCTTCGAGCAACACGCCGCGCTGTTCGATTATCTGATTGATGCCAGGCACAAACAGCGAACGGTTTCGGTACACCGCCGTAGCAATAGTCTGCGAAACGGAATCAACCGAATAAGGCTGGCGCACCTTCAGGAACTCACGGATAACGTTGGTATTGGCCAACAGGTAGCCCATGCGCACACCTGCAAGGCTAAATGCCTTCGAAAAGGTGCGTAAGATCACCAAGTTCTCATACTGATCAAGATACGGGCGCATTGAAAAACGACTGAACTCGAAATACGCCTCGTCAACCATGATAAGAGCATCGGAGGAATCGAGCAGCTTTTTCAAAAACGTCTCGTTGGCCATCTTGCCAGTGGGGTTATTGGGGCTGGTGATAACGGCAAAGTCGATGTCGCCTTCGGCCATACGGGCAAGCACGGCCTCTTCGTCGATATCGAAGTTTTCCTTGCGCGGAATGTTCACCACCTTGGTACCCGTAAGGCGCGCATTGGCTTCGTACACCGAAAAGGTGGGCGGTACGTTCAAGAAGGTGCGCCCGGGGCCGCCCCAGGTAAGCGCCAAATTGAAGAGCAATTCGTCGCCGCCGTTTCCCAACAGCACATTCTCGCGCGAAAGCCCGTTTGCCTCGGCAATTAGATCACGCAGCTCGTTTCCCAACGGATCGGGATAGCGATTGAAGGGAAAGCCCTTCAGCGCCTTTCTGATTTCCAGCTGAACTTCCTCTGGGACGTTGCTGGGATTTTCGTTGGCAGAAAGGTACTGCTTGGCGGGCAGGTACTTTGGGTCGTAGGGAACAATGCCCGCAAGGTTCGGATGGGAGTTGCGTACGCTGTGCATGGGCTACTTCGCCTCCGCAGCGCCGTCAACCTCGCCGGCGGCCTGAGCATCTTCAAATGCCTGCTCAACCAGCTTACGGCGCAGGCGAACGCTCTGGGCGTGGGCCCAAAGCCCCTCGTGATCAGCCAAAGTGATAACAGCCTCAGAATCACGCATCAGGGCAGCGGGAGAATATTGCAGCACGCTGCTCTTCTTCACGAACTCATCGACGGAAAGCGGGCTGGAGAAACGAGCCGTACCGCCGGTGGGAAGCGTGTGGTTGGGGCCGGCAACGTAGTCGCCCACCGCCTCAGGCGTCCATTCACCCAGGAAGATAGCTCCTGCATGGTGAATAGCACCCAACAGCTCCATGGCATTGGACAGGTGCAGCTCAAGATGCTCGGGAGCAATAATGTTCACGGTGTTGAGGGCAGTTTCAGTGTCGGGGCATACGATAATCAGGCCCTTATTGGTAAGAGAAGCCGTGGTGATTTCCGCACGCGTAGAACCCTCCATATGCTTTTCGATGGCAGCCTCGACCGCATCGGCGTATTCGGAGCTGAAGGTTACCAGGTAGCAGCTTGCCAGCGGATCATGTTCGGCCTGCGCCATAAGATCGATGGCAACCAGCTCGGGCAGAGCGGTTTCATCGGCAACCACGCATACCTCAGAAGGGCCCGCGATCATGTCGATTCCCACATCACCGGAAACGAGCTTCTTTGCAGCGGCAACGAAAGCATTGCCAGGGCCGGTGATCTTGTCTACCGGCTTGATGCTCTTGGTTCCGTATGCCAGTGCGCCGATAGCCTGAGCGCCGCCCACGGCATAAATCTCGGTTACGCCCGCAACGCGGCAAGCTTCCAAAATGGCGGAATCAAGCGATCCATCCTTCGTGGGCGGTGTTACGCACACAATGCGCTTCACGCCCGCAACAGAAGCGGGGATAGCGTTCATCAGAACCGAGGAAGGGTACAGAGCTCTGCCGCCGGGAACGTAGATACCCACGGAATCGAGCGGCTCCACCTTTGCACCGACCAAAGCGCCATCTTCGCGCATGGTGAACCAACCCTGCTGCTTCTGACGCTCATGGAAATCGCGGATCTGGGAAGCAGCTTTCTGGATAGCGGCGGCTACCTTTGGGTCGACCTTGGCGATAGCTTCATCGATGGCTTCCTGCGAAACACGGAACTCTTCCATTTCCACGCCATCGAATTTGGCGGTGTACTCACGCAGGGCCTCGTCGCCGCGCTTGCGCACATCCTCGACGATGTTCGTTGCAGCAACCAGGGCATCGGCATTGAAAGCGCCAACGCGGTTGAGCATCTTCTCTTCGAAAACCTGACCGGGAGCAAGTTCGATTCTTCTCATGGTTTAGTTCTCCTTCGTCTGGGAATAGAGCACGTCGGCAAGCTGGCCAACACGCGGATTGGTACGGTACGAGCACGGGTTGGCAAAGAAGCGAGCGGTAGAAGCAAGAACGTCGTCCACTACCACCAGGTTGTTCTCGCGCAGCGTAGTGCCCGTTGCGGTGATGTCGATGATGCGTTCTGCCATGCCGGTGATGGGAGCAAGCTCGATGTTTCCGTGAAGCTTCACGATTTCAACAGGCATGCCCATCTTGGCATAGTAGGAACGGGTGATGTTGGGGTACTTCGTGGCAACGCGAATAGACCCCAGCTTGCGATAGCGGCTTTCCACCGCCTCGGTAGTGCCTGCCGATTCTGCCACCACGAAACGACAGCCTCCGAATTTCAGGTCAGCGAGTTCGACAACGTCGGGCGACGCTTCGATAAGGGAGTCCTCGCCGCAGATGCCGCAATCGGCAGCACCCAAGGCCACGAACACCGGCGCATCGGTAGGACGCACGAACAGATACTCCACATCGCCGTTGCGCAGCATCAGCGTACGGCCAGCATCGGCCAACCCCGTTACGTCGAGTCCCGCCGCTTCAAGCGTTGCAATGGCATCATCTTTCAGCGAGCCCTTCGGCACGGCAATGCGTAAGGGACGCGTTGCCTTGGAGGATTCCAGCGCCGCCATTACCTGTTCCAGGTAGAATGCAAAGCCTGCAGCGGGAACCTCTTCGGCTCCGTACTGGGCAAGCAAGTTGTCGTAGCGGCCACCGCCACCCAAAGGCGAGCCCAGGCCGGGAGCGTATGCTTCGAACACAAGACCCGTGTAATAGTCAAACGAGCTCATTACCGAAAAATCGATAAGGACCTTGCCCTCCAATCCCGATTCGATCAGCGCGTTGTACACGCCTTCCAGCTCGCTGATGCCGCGAGCGCAACCCAACGGCTCGAGCATTGCACGTACCTGCGCAAGCTCGGCCTTTCCGCCACGCAAGCGGGAAAGAGAGAAGATGGCACGGGCAATGGCGGGGACCACGCGGCCGGGATTGGCGATGGCAGGATCGGCCAGCTTGAAGCGGGATTTGTCCTCCGCTTCGCTCGAGCCGCCATTGGCAGCACGCTCAGCAGCGGCAACAAGTTCTTCCAAGTACACAAAATTAGAAGTGTGGTAGGCCTGCATAACAGCAGTTTTCCACTGATCCGAAGCACCGCTGGCATCAAGCAAATCACGCAGAACGCCCGCCGAACCCAGGGCGATGGTAAACGACTCCAGACCGCATTCGGAAAGAGCGGAAGCAAGCAGCGAGACCAATTCGACGTCGGCTTCGCTCCCTGCCGCGCCAATGCATTCAGCGCCACATTGCGTTAATTCGCGGGCGGCAGCCTCTGCCGTTTTCTCACGGAACACACGCTGGGTGTAGCGAAGGCGCAATGGCTGATCCTGAGCCACTCCGCGCGTTGCACACATGCGGGCAATCTGCATGGTAACGTCGGGGCGCATAGCTAAAAGGTCTCCATGGGAATCGAAAAATTTGAACGGAGCCTCGGGCACATGGCCGCCAGCTTCCATCACATCGAGCACTTCCAACGTGGGTGTTTCTACGGGACGATACCCTTTCTGCGCAAAACAGGCACGGACCCGAGCCGTAAGATCTTCGCGGACAAGCGCCTCATCGCTCATCACATCACGAAAACCAACGGGAGTGATGTAGTTCATATTCCTTCTTCCCTAAACACATGCTATCCCTGAACGCTTGCATAACGTATTGGCCTAAAAGATCCAAGCGCCTTTGCCTGCAAGCAAAGCATATTGTTGTTAATTTATTTATTATGCCTGCTTGCTGCTTCCCCGCGTTTGGCGATTGGCATCTTTACAGGCATTTTACGGAAGCATTTCCCCTGAAATCATCGCGGCAACCAATGCCAGACGCATCAGGCAACGCTATATGATTGCAGCTGATACCCCGCGGCATCCATCATTCGGGCGGGCACCGCGGCGATCCACCATCCGAGAAAGCATCGCAGCAACGACAGCCCAAACGCCTGGCATATCGGTTGCCAACGATTAGGAGGCGCAACGTTTCCGTTGGTGGTACTTTATCACAGTAGAGCGCTAAAGCAATTAAATCATGTCAGTTTTACATTTCTCAAAGAAGGCTACACCACAACTTCACTCAAATTAGCTGATCAAGACAACTGAACACGTTCATCAATAGAAGAAAAGGCGTATAATCAAAAGCAATAACAGAGCCTGAGGGGGCGATTTACATGGGGTTCAAAAACATCCTCGTGCCGTACGACAACTCCGAGCACGCAAACAATGCACTCAAAGAGGCCATTAACATGGCTAGCGAAAATCCCGAAGCGAAAATCCATGTAGTTGAGGTTGTCGCTCCGCCGCAAGACCTGGTGTACAGCAGCATCAATCAAACCGGTTTCGGCATGGGCGTTTCGGTCGTAGCCAAGGGCGATTTCGCCAAGGTAGTCGAAGAGCGCAACGCCGAGCAGGACAAAGAGCTGCAGGATACCATCGCCGATGTAGTTGAAGGCTTTCCTGGTGCTCTTACCGCAGAAGTGGTCTTCGGCGTCTACACCATCGAAACCATCATCGAAACGGCAAAGCACTATGATTGCGACCTTATCGTCATGGGCTCGCGAGGACTGGGTGCTATCCGAGGCGCAATCGGCTCGGTCAGCTACGGCGTGCTTCGCTCCGCCGAAATTCCCGTACTGGTGGTTAAGTAGGAAATCGCTTATCCGCAAAGCCCATTCATGGGAAGCGGCATCTAGCATATTCCGCGAGAAAGGGCGGCGAGAGCAATCTCGCTGCTCTTTCTCGTTTTAGGCTTCAATGGGAGTCACAGGAAAAACAGCCTTCAACGAACAGCCCAAACTAAAACTAGCCAAACGCAAACAGACCCGGAATGAGTTACCATTCCGGGTCCGGCACCAAAGGCTCGATGCAGTAACACCGAACCTAACTTAATTGCACGAAAAAGTTCAGCTACGCCAAACCGAGCCAAGTTTGCATGGTAGGCGCCCAACCTGTGAAAAACACGATGAGGATCAGCGCAGGCACACCATACTTCACCCATAAGCGTGTCCACTTCGGGAATGCAATGCCCTCGCCACGATCGGCTTCTGCCATGAATTTATCCCAACCCCAACCGCGCTTGGTGGTGCAGAACAGCACAAACAGCAAACAACCGATTGGCAGGATGTTGTTGGAAAGGATAAAGTCTTCCAACGACTGCACATCGCCGATGCCCGGCACCAGAAAATCCGACCAGACGTTGTAGCCAAATACGCACGGCAGGGAAAGCAGTACCAAAATAGGCGCGTTGATTGCCACTGCACGCTTGCGGGAAATATCCCACTGATCCATGGTGAAGCGAAGAATTGCCTCGAACACGGCAATGACCGAAGAAAGCGCTGCAGCTGCAACAAAGAGGAAGAACAGCGTGCACCACAAATGACCCAAGGGCATCTGCTCGAATACCGTAGGCAACGTAAGGAACACCAAACCAGGACCGGCATCAGGGTTGATGCCGTAAGCGAAGCAAGCTGGGAAGATGATAAGGCCCGCCATAATGGCAACCAAGGCATCAAGCAAGGCGACGTTTACCGCTTCGCCCGTGAGCTTCCTATCGCGTGTTACGTAGCTGCCAAAAATAGACATGGAGCCAACGCCGATCGAGAGCATGAACATGGCTTGGCTCATAGCAGCGTAGACAATTTGAGGGAAGCTGGCATTGGGGTTGTTGAAGAGGTTATCGAAGTTGGGCAGCAGGTAGAACTCCAATCCAGCCTGACCGCCTTCCAGCGTAAGAGAGTGCACGCACAAAAGAGCCATGATGACGAACAGCGCCGCCATCATAACCTTGGTAATGCGCTCAACGCCCTTTTGCACGCCCATGGCACACACACCAAAACCAATAACGGCAACCAAAAGCATCCAACCCGTGAGCTCCATAGGGTTACCGAGCATCGACCCGAACACCATCGTGACATCTTCCGTGCCGTCAAATGTGCCCATCGCCGCCTTCACAAAGTAGGCGATGGTCCAACCGCATACCACGGTATAGAACATCATAAGCAGATAGCAGCCAACCAAACCAAGCCACTTGAAGCGATGCCACTTCGAACCCTGCGGCTCCAGAGCCTCGTAGCTACGCGCTAGCGAACGATAGCTGGCGCGACCCATGGCAAACTCCATCACAAGCAGAGGCACGCCAAGCACCACCAGGAAAAACAGGATAAGAAGAACGAATGCCGCACCACCGTATTCGCCCGTGATATAGGGAAAGCGCCAGATGTTGCCCAAGCCGATAGCGCAACCAGCGCTGATGAGAATGAACCCGAGGCGGCTTGAGAACTTCTCACGCCCTTCGTCTACGATTTCTTTATCTGCCACGGCAGTTTCTCCTCTGCTTTGAATTGCAATGTTCGAAGTATACGCTCTTGCACTCCAGCGCAAGAGTCCTAAGCCGCCGAATCGTCTCGGCAGGCAAGAGCCGAGTGGCCCGCTACATATTCAGCCAGAAAGTGATTTTGGGCACCCATCCTGCTACGAAAATGACGATGATCAGCAGCGGCACACCGTAACGAGTCCAAACGTACAGGAACTTCGGATACGTCATACCTTCGCCCTCGTTTGCCTCAGCAAGGAAGTTCTTCCAACCCCAACCAGAGCGGCGGGTACAGAACAGGGCGAATACCAAAGCGCCCAACACCAGGAAGTTGTTGGAAACCAAGAAGTCTTCCAACGACTGGATGTCGCCGATGCCGGGAATCTGCATGCCCGACCATACCGAAAAGCCCAAAACGCACGGCAGGGAAAGCAGTGCCAGCAAAGGCCCGTTGATGGCAACTGCTCGTTTGCGCGTGACATCCCACTGGTCCATCGAAAAACGCAGGATGTTCTCGAAGACCGCGATAACGGTTGAAAGCGCTGCAAAGGCCATGCACAGGAAGAATATCGTTCCCCACAGCTGGCCGAGCGGCATTTGCTCAAACACAGCAGGAAGGGTAAGAAACACCAGGTCGGGACCGGCATCGGGCGCAACCCCGTAAGCGAAGCATGCGGGAAAGATGATAAGACCCGCCATAATGGCAACCAAGGTATCCATGCCCGCAATGCGTACGGCCTCACCTGTAAGCTTGTTGTCGCGTCCAATGTAGCTGCCGAAAATGGACATACCGCCAATGCCAACGGAAAGCATGAAGAACGCCTGGCTCATTGCGGCATACAGGATTTCAGCGAAACTGGCGCTGGGATTGTTGAAGAGGTTATCGAAGTTGGGCAGCAGGTAGAATGCCAGACCTTCCTGACCACCTTCAAGAAGACATGAATGCACGCAAAGGACAGCCATCAAAACAAACAGGGCAGCCATCATTACCTTGGTGATTCGCTCTACGCCCTTCTGCACGCCTGCCGCGCAGATCGCGAAACCGACCAGCGTTACCAGCAGCATCCATCCCGCCATTTCAACTGGGTCGCCGATCATGGAAGAAAAAACAGTGGGAATATCGTGCGTTCCGTCAAAGGTTCCTATGCCGGTTTTGAACAGGTAGGCAACCATCCAACCGCACACGCTGGTGTAAAACATCATCAGCACGTAGTTGCCTACAAGGGTAAACCACTTGAACCAATGCCACTTGGAGCCGCGCGGCTCCAAGGCATTAAAACTTCGCGCCGTCGAGCGATGGCTTGCGCGACCTACAGAAAATTCCATCACCAACAGCGGCACGCCCAGCACCACCAGGAAGAATAGGATCATCAAAACGAACGCGGCACCGCCGTATTGTCCCGTGATGTAGGGGAAGCGCCAGATGTTGCCCAAGCCGATAGCGCAGCCTGCGCTGATAAGCAGAAAGCCCAAACGGCTAGAGAATCCTTCGCGCCCTTGCCCATCTACGGAAGAGGCATTGTTGCTGGTAGTGTTCTGGCTGGCCATGCAAGCCGCCTTTCTGTCGAAAACGAAAGCGGTTACGCCAAAAGACATAACCGTTCAATGATACGCGTTTTGCAACTAGAACAGGGTGTCAACCTATTCCATTCGCATCCGTGGGCAAGCTAACGGTACGCGGTCCTTCGCATTCGGGGGATAAACAGCCGGCAGTTTCGATGGCTCAATTCAAATGGCCGTCCACCCCGCACCGCTCCAAGATCCGCTGAACAGACGCCTCACATCAGGGTATGAGTGTGCCCGCTCAAATCTAGCGACACACGCTACCTTTTCCTCAAAGCAAACAGCGCGTTCCCTCGAGGGCGGCAGCATGCGCCGCCTCCCGAAGCGCAAATGCAAAGCGGCAAGCGCTATCATAGGCCACTATCAACAAACCCCCTCGCTAGGCGTTGATTTCGCGCAAGAACTCTTCGCCGTACCGCTCAAGCTTTTTCTGTCCAACGCCCTGAACATCCAGGAATTGAGCTTCATCCTTCGGGCGGGTAAGGCACATGGCGCGCAAGGCCGCATCTGAAAACACCACGTAAGGAGGCACGGTAGCTTCAGTTGCTATGCGCTTGCGCAAAGCGCGCAGACGCTCGAACAGCTCGGCATCCATCGGGTCGAGTCCTTCTGCGGCCTTCGCCTTTTTCGGCGCATCGGAGCCAGCAGCGCCGAAGGCAGCACTCGCCCCTTCGGCCCCCTTCAAACGCGTTATGCGCTCAGGCGGACGCTTCATGGCAAGCGAGAATTCGGGCACCGCCGCTTCGCGGGCACGAGCGCCCAAACCAACAAGGGGATAGCGCCCCTCCCCTATCTGCAGGTAACCTTCGCTTGCCAGGATTTCAATGATCTCTTTGATCCTTGCTGCCGAATCGTCTGGCAAAGTACCGTAAGTGCGCGAGCTTTCCAAGCCGAACTCGAAAATGCGCTGGCTTTTGGAGCCATGCAGCACATCGGCAACCACAGATTTACCAAAACGACCGCGCAATTCCTGAACGCAACGCATAACAGCGCGAGCCTGCAGGGTTACGTCCAACGCTTGATACTGCCCCTCGCAATTGGAGCAATTGCCACACTCCGTGGCAGATTCATCGCCGAAATAATCTAGGATATGGCCACGCAAGCAACGCGTAGTAAGGCAGTAGCCCGTCATGGCTGCCAGCAAGCGACGCTGCGAGGCGCGTACCAATTCGCGCTCTTCAGGCGCAAGGGCTTCGTTTTCAACTTCTTGCTCGATAAAAAATCGACACGTGCCGATATCGCCGTCGTTCCACAGCAGCAAGCATTCCGACGACTCGCCATCGCGACCAGCACGACCCGCTTCCTGGTAATACGCCTCCAACGAACCCGGCATATTGTGATGGATAACGTAGCGCACATTCGATTTGTCAATACCCATGCCAAACGCATTGGTAGCCACCATAATGGATGCATCATCCAGCACAAACGCCCGCTGCGAATCGGTGCGCTCTTGAACCGAAAGACCTGCATGGTAGCGAACCGCTTGCACGCCAGATTCCACCAATGTCTCATGCACCTTTTCAACGTCTTTGCGCGTGGAACAGTACACAATACCCGAGTCTTGCGGATGATCCAGAGCGTATGCAACGATACGTGCCAACTTGCGTTTTGAGGGCAGCTGCTCAACGGCAAAATGGAGGTTAGGGCGATCAAACCCGGTAACCACCGTAGCGGGATTGCGCAAACCCAACAGCGAAACAATGTCTTCGCGAACCTTTTCTGTTGCTGTTGCCGTAAGCGCTGCAACAATGGGACGCTTCGGCAGGGCGTCGATGAATTCGCCTATTCCCAGGTAAGCAGGGCGAAAATCCTGACCCCACTGCGAAACGCAATGAGCTTCATCGATAGCGATTAGGGGAATGTTTGCCTGAGAGGCAAATTCGATAAATCGAGAATCGGCCAACCGTTCGGGAGCTACATACATGATGTCATAGGCACCCGTCAACGCGCGACGCATCACGGTGCCTTGCTGACCAGGGGTGAGCGTAGAGTTCAAATACGAGCCGCGCACACCTGCATCGAGCAGGGCACGTACCTGGTCGCCCATAAGGGAAACCAAGGGCGACACTACCAGGGTTAAGCCCGGCAAGACCACACCTGGTATTTGGTAGCAAATCGACTTGCCTGCACCCGTCGGCATCACACCCAGGCAATCACGCCCGGAAAGCACGGCTCCCACCAGTGTTTCCTGACCAGGACGAAAACCGTCATAGCCGAAATGCTCTTTCAGCGCCGCACGGGCGGCATCCATTGCTCCCTCGTTCGATTCTTCGGTCACCGAACATCCTCCAAAACAAAAATATGAACTTTTTTGCATCATTTTTTCGATTAGGAACTACCGAGCAGACCCAGGCCTCGGCAAAACCCCGCCAAAAGAGCAATTTATTCTCGATTTTGTCCAAAATCGAGCTTCCGGGAATCCCTAATCGAAAAAATGATGCAGCAACACCGCTTTTCCTGTTTAATCACCAAGCGCCCGACCAAAACGGGCCGGGCGCTTGGAACGATGCGCACATGTAGGTAACGCATCGCATGCATATAGCTTGATTACGAAAGCTTCTGAGCAAGCAGCTGGTTGATAACCTTCGGGTTGCCCTGGCCCTTCATCTGCTTCATGCATTGGCCAACGAAAAAGCCCAGCAGGCCGGTTTTGCCTGCCTTATACTGCTCAACCTTGTCGGGGAAAGCAGCGAGCACGCCATCGACAACAGCCTCAATAGCGCCCGTATCGGACACCTGCTTCATGCCACGCTCTTCGATGACGACGGAAGGATCCTTGTCGTCTTCGAGCACGATGGCAAACACTTCCTTTGCCTGCTTAGAAGAAATGGTGTCTTCAGCAAGAAGCTTAACCAGTTCCACCGCGCGCGCAGGTGAAAGGGCGGTTTGCTCCATATCTGAAACACCGTTGGCATTCGCATAAGCGGCAACATCATTGATGATGAGGTTCGCCAGAGGCTTGGCCAGCTTACCTGAATCATCCGCTGCTTCAGCCATACAAGCCTCGAAGAAATTCGCGGTGCTGCGATGCTCCACCAAGTGGCGAGCGTCGTAAGCGGAAAGGCCGAACTCCGATTCGAAGCGCTTTGCTTTTTCGTCGGGAAGTTCGGGCAACTTGGCGCGAACACCTTCGATGAATTCATCGGACAAGTCATAGGGAGCCAAATCGGGCTCAGGGAACAAGCGATAGTCGTCAGCCGTTTCCTTCACGCGCATAACGATGGTGCGCTTGGCGCTAGGATCCCAATGGCGGGTTTCCTGGTAAATGATGCCGCCCTCTTCCAAAACCTCAGCCTGACGGCAGATTTCGTAAGCCAGGCCGTCGTGAAGGTTCTTGAAGGAGTTCATGTTCTTGAGCTCGGTTTTGGTGCCCAGCTCAGTAGAGCCACGGCGACGCAGGGAAACGTTGCCGTCGCAACGCAGCGAGCCTTCTTCCATCGAGCAGTCGGAAATGCCAATGGCCAGATAAATCTGGCGAAGCTTCTGCATAAACAGACGAGCCTCTTCGGGCGTACGAAGATCGGGCTTGGTTACCAGCTCGATAAGGGGCGTACCTGCACGGTTATAGTCAACCAGCGAATGGGTAGCACCGGCAATACGACCTTCGCCGCCGCCGATGTGAATCATCTTGCCCGCATCCTCTTCCATATGGATACGCTCAATGCCCACATGGGCAACGTAGCCGTCTTCGGTACGGGTAACGTTTGCGGCAGTGGTGCCTTCGGCGCCCTGCTCGCCCGGTTTCAGGTCGGCCAGATCGATGCGCTCCTTAGCGGCAGCGCCGTCAACGTCCAAATCCAGATGGCCGCGCATGCAGAAGGCAACCGGGCCCTGCGTGGTCTGGAAGTTCTTGGCCATATCGGGATACATGTAGTTCTTGCGGTAGAACATAGAGCGCTTCTCGATATCGCAGTTGGTGGCAAGGCCAGCCAACACGATAGATTCGATTGCCGCCTTGTTCGGCACTGGCAAAGCACCGGGCAAGCCGAGACATACCGGGCAGGTATGCGTGTTGGGCTCAGCGCCAAATTCGAGCTTGCAGCTACAGAACATCTTGGTTTCGAGCGTGGTGAGCTCGGCGTGGATTTCCAGGCCGATAACCGCTTCCCAATCTTCGAGTACTTGTTCGAGCTTCTTCACGGTTATTCACCATCCTTTCCATCGGCAAATGCCGGAGCAACGGGAGCTGCACCGTATACCGTTTCGAGTGCGGCGGCAGCACGCAGCATGTTTTCGTCCTTGAAAGCGGGGCTAATGAGCTGAACGCCCACGGGCATGCCAGAATCGGCACCCAGGCCAACAGGCACGCTCATGCCGCCGTTGCCAGCGATGTTGATGGAAATGGTGAACATATCGGAAAGGTACATCGAGGTGGGGTCCGCGATTTCGCCGAACTTGAACGCGGTGCGCGGAGCAACCGGAGCGATGATGCAATCTACCTTTTCGTATGCTTTCACGTAGTCCTGAGTGATAAGGGTACGAACCTGCTGAGCCGGGTAGTAGTACTTTTCGTATACGCCCGCGGAAAGCAGATAGCTGCCCAACATGATGCGACGACGTGCCTCGGGGCCGAAGCCCGCAGAACGAGAAGCCTCATATTGATGTCCCAGATCCTTGCAACCAGGCTCGCAGTAGCCATAGCGGACGGAATCGAAACGAGCCAGATTGGAGAACGCCTCGCAGGGACCAAGCACATAGTATGCGCTCATTGCCGCCTGGGCATTGGGGAGCTCAACCTCTATGATTTCCGCACCCATCTGACGAAGATGCCCTACCGCCTCTTCAACCTTGGCACGAACCTCGGGAGCCAAACCTTCTGCTTCCATAAAGGCGGGAACAACGCCGATGCGCATGCCCGAAACGCCTTCGGCGAGATTCGCCGTGAAATCGATGGTTACCGGCTGGCTGGTGCAATCGAGCGGATCGTGGCCAGCAAGAGCATTCATGGCAAGAGCGGCATCCTGAACGTTGCGAGCAAACGGGCCCACCTGGTCGAGAGAGGAACCGAAGGCCACTACGCCGTAACGGGAAACCACGCCATACGTCGGCTTCACGGCAACCGTGCCGCAGAAGCTACCAGGCTGACGGATAGAGCCACCCGTGTCGGAGCCCAGAGTAAGCGTTGCAAGACCGGCAGCCACCGCAGCAGAAGAGCCGCCAGAAGAGCCGCCAGGTACACGCTCCAGATCCCAAGGGTTGAAGGTGCGACCGAATGCCGAAGTTTCCGTGGAAGAACCGAAGGCAAATTCGTCCATGTTGAGCTTGCCCAGCGGAATGCCACCAGCTTCGATGATCTTGCTTACGCACGTTGCGGTATAGGGCGAAACGTAATTTTCCAGCATGCGGGAAGAGCAGGTGGTGTGGGTGCCTTCCAAGTTCATGTTGTCCTTAAAGGCAACGGGCACGCCCGCCAACGGGCCAGCCTGGGCAATATCGCCCGCAGCGATGGCGGCATCAACACGTGCCGCCGCGGCCAGGGCCGCTTCTTCAGTGGTTTCAAGGAAAGCATGTACCGCCTTGTCGGCAGATACGATACGTGCCAGGGAGTTTTCTGCAACTTCCTTGGCGCTGAATTCTTTGGCAGTAAGGCCTGCCTGGATCTGAGCTACTGAAAGCTCTGCGAATGCTTGAGCCACTACTCGTCACCTCCACCCAGAATTGAGGGAATGAGGAAGCTGCCATCTTGCTGCTTCGGTGCGTTTTCAAGGGCAACTTCCTGAGTGAAGCTTTCGCCTTCAACGTCTTCGCGCATAACATTGGAAAGATTTCCGATGGGATGGAAGGTAGGTTCTACGCCCTCCAAGTCGTATTCAGTAATAGGCTTCAGGCTTTCGATGATGTTGTTAAGGTCAACGGTCATTTCCGTAACCTCTTCATCGGTCAGCCCGATGCGTGCATACGTGGCAATGCCACGTACGTCCTTTTCGGTGAGATGCTGAGTCATGGTATTCCTTCATCGTTTTTCATGCCAAAAACGGCACAACTCTAGAACATTCCCATGATAGCAAACCACACCGCGCAACGGCCGTGGCTAAACGTTTACGCAGGATACGTTCACGCAATGGAAAACGAACGGCGATGCGCAGACGAAAACGGGGCAGGAAATGCCCCACGCCGAGCTTTCCGCATACGCCGCGTCCAACCAATCGCCCACTAAGCCCATGCGCGGGCATAGCAGGCCAAAGCCGACAAAACAAGAAAGCCGCCCAAACGGGCGGCTTTCCAAATGCACTTAGTGCAAAATCAACTGCTTCAGCAGATGACTACATCTTCATAGCGGTGAGGTAACCGTCGCGAACGGCCTCGAGGAGACGCTTGAACTCAGGCGTGCCGTAAGGATCGTTTGCTGCAACGCCTTCCCAATCGGTGTGGGGAGATGCGTTACCGATGAGGTGCAGATGCTCTTCACCGAGCACAGCCTTAACCTGCTCGTAGAGAGAGGTGTTATCAACGCATACCGTACCAGCGATGATGGTGTCAGCAGGAACGGTGAATTCCTTGCCCTCAGCGTCTTCACACAGAACGCCTTCGTCGGTGTAAGCCTTAACCTTGGTGAGGGTAAGGATCTTAACGCCTTCCTTCTTGAGCTTGCGGAGCTCAGGGTTCTTGTCGATGATGCCGATTTCAGCGCCAGCCTTCTTGGCGGACTCGATAACGGTAACCTCGCGGCCCTCGTTCATGGAAGATGCAACCTCGATGCCAGCAAAGCCACCGCCGATAACAGCAAGACGCTTCTTAACCAGCAGGTGCGTACCGAGGCCCCACTTCATAAGGCCAAGAGGTGCGCCCAGGATGCCCATGCCGAAGCAGGACAGGCCCCACATAGCGCCCATGCCCGGGGTGTTCTTGCCCTCTACGAGCTCCTTCAGTGCGTGGGAGTCGATAACGTTCTTGCGGTTCTTGCCGGGAACGTCGGGAGAAGAGGTTTCAGGACCAACAGCGAGAATTACCTCGTCAGCGCCGAAGTCCTTGATGTAGTTGGCGTCAGCCTTGGTGTTCAGGCGAACGTCGAGGCCAAGACGCTTGATTTCGTTGTTGTACCAATCAACCATCGGAGGAAGCTCTTCGTTCAGAACCTGAGCGAGGTTCAGAAGACCGCAAGCCTTCTTCTTCTGGTCAACAACGGTAACGTTCTTGAAGCCGCGAAGCTTGAGGTTACGAGCAGCTTCCAAGCCAGAGGGGCCAGCACCAACGATGAGGATCTTCTTTTCAGCCTCTGCGCCGGATACCTTGTGGTCTTCGGGCTGACCGAACTGGGAGAAGTATACGTTGGGGTTAACGGAGCACTTGCAGGGCTTGCCGATGAAGATGTTGTCCAAGCAGCGAGAGCAAACGATGCAGGGACGAACTTCTTCGGAGCGACCTTCGGCAACCTTGATGCCGATCTCGGGCTCTGCGATCCAGTGACGAGCCATACCAGCTGCGTCGCCAGAGCCGTCAGCGAGGATCTTCTCGCATACGTCGAGGTGGTTGATACGGGTGCCAGGGAAGCAAGGCAGAGAAGTGTACTTCTTAGCTTCCTTGGACAGGTAGATGAACTCACCTTCGGGAACGAGCTGGTTAGCAACGGGGCGAGGAGCCTCATGGAAGCCAGCCTGGATGGACCAAGCGTCGATGCCGTGAGCCTCTACAACCTCGATGACCTCCTTGAGGTCTTCAACGCGCTGACCGCCGGGCATAAGGTCGTCTGCAGAGTAACGAACGATGATCGGGTAATCTTCGCCGCACTGCTTGTGGATCTCGTCGATGATGTCGGTGAGAAGCTTGCAGCGACCCTTGGTGTCTCCGCCGTACTCGTCGGTACGATGGTTGGAGTACTTGGAGATGAAGCGCATAACCATGTAGCCAATGCCTGCATGGATCTCGATGATGTCGATGCCAGCCTTCTGGCAGCGCTTAGCAGCATCGCCGTACTGCTTTACAACGAGCTGGATCTCTTCCTTGGTGAATTCCTTTTCAGGCATACCAACGAAGGGGCCGGAAGCAACGTCGATAGAAGGGGCATAGGAGTGAAGCTCGTCTTCACCCGTTGCACGCCACTCGTAGCAAAGCTGCAGCTGAGCAGCGAGCTTTGCGCCATGCTTATGGCAAACCTCAGCGGTACGGGTAAGGCCGGGGATGAAGCAATCGTCCCAAACGCCTACAGCGCCGGTGGTGGTGTGGTACTTGGGGTGAGTGTCGAAAACGTCGCAAACGTAGCAAGAGCCGAGCTCGATCAGAGCGGCACCGCCCTTTGCGCGCTGCTCGTAAAAGTCTACGAGGTCATCGCCAACATGGTAGTTGTCGGTCTTTTCGATGGTCATTGGCAGCATGACAAAGCGGTTTCGCAATTCCACGTTGCCGATCTTAAACGGCTTGTTCAGTAATTCGTACTTCACGTCGCAGCCCCTTTCCTAAGAACATAAGATGTGAACCTCTGAGAGCAGATTAGACATACCTGGCACAATTCGTTTCCGAACATGAAAACGACGACCTCCCCCTTCTGGAAGCCGCCTACCCTACATGCAACGATCTATACCAGTGATGACCAATCGTGAGCACTCCTTCGCGTAAATTATTGTAAAACAGATATTCGGACGAATTGGCGGCATTATGCATAATTTGCGCGATGAGTATCCATTCATCGCGCATTTGCTAACCAATTGCTGCGATAGTTTTTGAATCAACTACTCATTTTCATTGATTTGACCAAAAGAATGCTCGGTAGCGCTAAACTAGCCAAGTATGGAAGGTTGAAAGGATCGGGAAATGGGAACACTCGACACAAAACTGCTAATTGCCGATGCGCTTGTGCAGCTGTGCGAAGAGCAGCCGCTGAAGAAGGTTTCCATCAGCGACATCGTTGAGCGCACGGGTAAGAACCGCAAAACGTTCTACTACCACTTCGAAGATAAGAATGCTCTCATTATTTGGAAGTTCCGATACGATCTGGGACTCGAGCTTCAACACCGATTCCCCGAGAACATCCTGGTTTACAAGAAGGACGAAGACCCTTCTCTTTCGAGCTTCCCGTTCTACATCACACAGAAATCGGGCGTGCGCTCGCTTGACCATTCGAAATTCTTCGACGCCTTTGCCATTGTGCTAGAGCGAAACCGCGCCTTCTACATGCAGGCTTTTGCCGAAACCGGGCCCGCCACCCTGCGCGAGTATCTATACGATCTGTACTTGCCCGCCTTGCGCAACGACATCACCATCATCTTGGCCAACCGCTACCTGCCAGAAGAAAACATCGACTTCTTAAGCGAGTTCTACACCTGCGCGTTCCTTTCCTATTTCACGCACAAGTGCGAGCAGCCCGGCACCAAGCATCTGATCAGCAACGCAGGGCCTTTTTCCAACATCATCCACAGCTCCATGGAAAGCGAAATCAAAGAAGCGCAATTAAGGCGTAACCTGTAACGCCCATCCAGCTCAGTCGCGGGCGTTCGGGCAATATCAACTTGGGTAATGCCGCTGAGCCCGACAACGGACGCTCAGAACAGCATCTCTTTGGAGCAAAATCCGTTAATGCCACCCAACCCAATCGCGGGTGATCGCGGAATAACAACCCGCGAAACCACGCCAACAGGGCTTTCTATTCATATTCCTTCATGATGAGGGGCGCGGAAATATACACCATGATCTGATCGGTGCCTTCAGCGATCTGATTGCCGCGGCAATCCTGCCAGATAGTGCTCACTCGAGCACTATCGGTGTAACCCAAGCCGCCCAGGATCTGCATAGCGCTGCTTGCCACCTCGGTTGCCGTCTTGGGGATGTAGCGCTTCATCAACGCAACCGCCAAACGCTTATCAGGCTGGTCAGTTTCAATGGCCCATGCAGCTTGGTACAGCATGGAGCGCATCGTACGCAGCGACACCTCCATGTCGGTAAGCATCTGCTCTACCTGCTGGAATTGCCCGATAGAAACGCCGAACGCCTTTCGCACACGCGCGTTGGCAACCGCGTCTTCCATGGCAGCTTGCGCCATGCCCAGCGATGCTGCGCACGTGAACACACGGCCGAATTCCAACATCTTGAACAGGTGGCGGAAGCCCCCTTCGTGACCGCGCAAACGATACTCGGGCTTCAACTCAACCTCGTCGAAGGAAACCGACGCAAACGGAACCATCGATTGGCCGATCTTGTTGATGGGTACGGCGCGAATGCCTGGTAAATCGTGCGGAATAAGCCAAAAAGAAAGCGACGGATACTCGTCTTCGGAAGGCGTGTCCTTGTCGATGGCGGCGCACAGGATGCTTGGCGAATACTCGCCGTTGTTCACATAGGTTTTCTTGCCGTTGAGCACCAAACGACCATCGCGCGTTTCAACCGATGTGGTCATGCTCATGGTGTCAGAACCCGCATTCGGCTCAGAAACACCCAGCGAAAACATCAAGCGCCCCGTTTGGCGGTAGTCGTCCAATACCCTCGAAGATACCGTCTCATCGGCAAAACCGCCCATGATCTGTAGATTGAACAGGTCGTTTTGGAATGGGAGGGCGGCACCTGCACAACGGCAAAGCTCTTCCAGGATAAGCGTCTGCGACATAATGCCCATGCCGTCGGGGCTTTGATCGTCCAGTGCGAAGTAGCGATCAACGAAGCCCTTCACCACTTCATCGGGAAGGCCTTGATCTTTTCGCCACTGGAATACCGATTCAGGAGTAAATACCGATTCGCCGAATTCGCGAAATGTGGCAATGATGTTCTTCTGATTGTCGGACAAAGCGAAGTCCACGGTACCCCTCCTGATACATTCTTTTCACAGTTAAAAGAATACGGTACCAAAAGGTTCTTACCTATTCCCAAGTTTGACGAAATGTAACCTCTCTAGGATATGACGAAAGCACAAACCCCATTCATCAGGCAATCTCGGGAAATCGAAACACCCCATTTACTCGTTTTTGACCAAAAGAAGGCGCCCCTCTACGGAGCGCCTTCCCTAACAAGCCAATTGAGGCTCCTAGCGGCCCTTCCAAACCGGTTCGCGCTTTTCGGCAAACGCTGTTGCGCCCTCGATCTTGTCTTCGCTGTTTTGGGTAATCTGCTCAATCTCTTCGAGAATTTCCCAGCCTCGCGAAGGATACACCACATTTTCTCCCATGGTTTCGTAGGCGGTTCGCTTTGTGCACTCGACCGCCAAAGGCGCTCCCTTGCAGATTAGCTTCGCCAGAGAAATAGCCTCATCAAGCACCCGATCGGGCTCAACAACACGATTTACCAAGAAGCAGTCGAGCGCCTTTTGGGCAGAAAAAGGCTCGCAGGTAAGCATTAATTCCATGGCTGCTTTTTGCGGCACCATCTGCATAATGCGCATCAGCAAACCACCGCCCGCAGCCGTAAGGCCACGCCGGGGCTCAGGAAGAGAAAACGTCGATTCGGTTGAGCAGACCGCCAGGTCGCACGCCATAACAACCTCTACGCCGCCTCCTAAAACACGCCCCTGGCATGCCGCGATGATCGGCTTCGGGATATAACGTTTGGTCATGCCGCAGAACCCGCTTTTCTCATACCCCTCAGGAGCATGATAGGTGCCTGCGGCAATTTCCTTCAGGTCGCTCCCGGCGCAGAAGCAATCACCAGCATTGGTGATGATGCAGCATCGGAGCGAATCGGTTTCATCGAGATGGTCAAAGGCCCAGCATAGTTCCTGCCACATTTCGCTATTCATGGCATTTTTCGCCTTTGGCCTGTTCAGCGTGATGATATAGATACCATCACGCTCTTCGGTTTTGATGGTGTTGAATGACATAACCCCTCCTCTAGTCACGTGGTATGGTCCCGCAGACAATTTACCGCGCTCGCTTGCGAGCAATCGCCAGGCAATCACGCTACTCGTACAAGCCTAGGACGGCCGCAGTCGCCCCAACTGAAAGCCTACGGGCGGGCGCTGGCGCCCCGAACGGTGAGAGCCCTGGTTGTCAGCGCCTAATCACCGCCACCCTTCAGGGACGCACCTCGTTTAAGCATCAAACGATATAGCGCCTGTTTCCTCGCAGTATGCAAACGCAACCCCATAGCGTTCGCTGGCATGCGCAAGATAATCAGCAAACTTCTTTCCTTCTTCAGGAGTGGAAACCTCTGGCAAGCCGCGCTTCAGGTTGTCTTCACGATGCATATCCAAATCAAGCGGAACAATTTCGTAGTTTGCCCCTTCCTCATCGATGTCGAGAACAACCAGGAAGTTGGTCGAGAAACGGCGTTCCGAGTAGAATCCATTCCAGGAACCATCAGGCTTCCGAGCGCGATTCGAATGCAGATCAGACGGATGAGCATCAGGGCCCAAATGATACGTCTCATACATTTCCGGCGAGATCATCGATTCGCCCGATTCGAACTCCATCAGCAAGCTGCCCAGATTGTAGAAAATGGGGCATCCCTTATACACTTCCACACCACGCGGGAAGTGGGCGCCCTGCCCTACGAAGCACGTTGCCCCCGCATCGATGGTTTTACGGGCAAATTCTTCTACGAATTTTGGCGCATAGGTTGCATACCAGTTTTCGTTTTCGCCTTCATGCGTATGCAATGTGGCGATAACCACATCCGACCTGCGCGCAGCATCGCGAATGCTCTTCAGAATTGCTTCCTGATCAGATTCGTTCACGTAATCGCGAACATAGGCGCGGTCGCCGCGCTCGATCTGCAAGTTTCCGCTCATGGCAGAACCGAACTTGAACGCATCTTCTGTCGGTGGCTCCCACGTTTCAATCTTGCTTACTTCTTTGAAACTTTTATCGGTGCCCAACATTGCATCAATAGCACGAAGCTGTTCAAATTGCTCACTCGGCAACACATACGAACGCCCCCAACGCAGCGGGCACAACCCCGGACGTGCCACCACATCAGCATTTTCGTTGCTGGCCAAAGCGCGCTCGGCCCAGGTCGAAGAGCATGCAACCACCGCTACACGACCTTGCGCCGTGTCGAGGAAGCGCGCCTTGCGAGCCTCCCAAAGATTGCGGCCAACACCACACGGAATGATGTCTCGTGCTTCAGCTGCCTCTATGGTTTCAAGGCAGCCCTGCGGACCGTAATCTATGGTGTGATTGTTCGCAAAGGAAACCAACTTGATATTCAAGTCGGTCAGCTCATCGAGGATATCTTGACGCACTGAAGTCAAATACATGCACAAACCCGGAGGGGTGTTTCTTTTCGGCGTACTGAACTCGGCATTTGCAAATACCGCATCTGCATCTACAAGCAGATCGACCACGCGCTTATCCAAACGGTTCTTCAGGTTCCTGCTCGAAAATAGCAGGTCACCGCAGAGCACTACCCTCATGGTTCTTCCTTCCCCTCTGCATTCCCCCTTGGCGCATCTTTGTGCACTGGTTTCATTGTAGAGGTCGGCCCACGTCACAAGATTATTAGTAATTTGTGCAATAGCCGCATTATCGAAAGATATGCAATAAGTCCTTTTAAAAGAGAAGAAAGGAATCTCGGGTGCCACTCGCCACCCTCACGTACCTTCCGCACGTTCGGCAATCGAGCAAACGGCCCTTCCTCGTCCGATACAACGGAAAGAGCCCACAAAAATGAAACGCCTTCCATTTCTCGATACGCAAGAAATGGAAGGCGGTTCAAAAAGTAGGGCCTTTCCCTATTGCGGCCCGCGCCACCACGATGTGCGCAGACGAAAATGAAGCGACCCCGATGCAGTACCTGGGCCGCTTGATAAAAGATATTCGATTCAGCTCTTTTGCTGCCCAGGGAACAGAGCCGCGCTCACATTCGAAGCACGGTTCACCACAAGGCAGCTACCATACCCAAGCTAAAACTCTTTGAGGAACTTATCCACCGCTTCGTTGAACGCAACAGGATTATCGTAAGCAATGAAATGATCGCCCTGGACGAACACCAATTCAGCGTTGGGCAAACTGCTATAGATAAGCTTGGTGTGAGCGCCTTCAATCAAATCCTGCGTGCCCACAATAACCAAAGTAGGAGCTTCGACCTTGGAAAGCTCCTTCGGATCGATAGAGGGCTGCTCTGCCATAAGGCGTAGGTTTTCATAGCGCTGCATGTTTTCGGCACTTTCGTCCTTAGTCTGCGCAGCTTCCTTCGCTTTTTCCTGAATCTTTGTGCGTAAGGGCTCAACCACGCCTTCAGGATCAAGGTTGGCACCGTTCAGGATCAGCTTATTCACACGCTCGGGACGCGTGAGTGCAAAGATAAGCGCGGTGATGCCGCCATCGGAAAAGCCCAGGATGTTCGCACGGAAAATGCCATGCTCATCCATGAAATCTTCCAGGTCTTGAGCAAACTGTTCGAAGGTAAAAGGGGCAGTTCCGCGAGGCGATTCTCCCTGGCCGCGCGTATCAATAGCAATAACGCGGTACTCTTTGGAGAAAAACTCCAGCTGATGCCTAAAACAGCTGCTGTCTTCGCCGTTGCCGTGCAGAAGAATCAGCGGGTAGCCATCACCCTGCTCACGATAATTAAGCTTGATATCCATAAACCCTCTCCTTAAAAACCAGCTTCATACCAGGCAGCATTGCGCGCTTTGCCCGAGAAGAGTAATCCCTAGTGACCATAATAACGGCTTGGCAAGGCAAAAACGCGAATTGACGGCAAAGGGAAGGCGCACGTCCTCAAAACCCATGACATAGCGCTTTTCCCCTTTGCCGCAGAAATGAATCAGGCAATTGTCTATACGCGGCCTACCAAAACCAAACGGGCGTAACCCACTACTCTGAGCCTTGATCGCGAAGCGAATCTGCGAGCGGCTTTTCTTTCAGCGCAATCATAAGCAGGCCAGCTACTACCGTTAGGGGAACCATAAGCAGAAACACCGGCATCAGGGCATCGTTGTACGCCACGGCAACCGCATGCTGCAGCTCATCAGGCAAGGTTCTTGCCAGTGCGGGGGTAAGCGAATTGGCATCAAAGCCCAATGCGGCAACCCCGCCAAAAGGAGCTAACTTGTCTGCCATCTGGCTTGCAATATTGGCCGTAAACAAGGCGCCAGCAACAGAAGCACCAAGCGTAGTGCCGATTTCGCGGAAGAAGTTCGTAGCGCTGGTCGCAACTCCAACCATGTCCGAAGGAAACTCGTTCTGAACAATGAGCACCAGCACCTCGAAGCTCAATCCCATGCCAAAGCCCATAATAGCCAGATAAAGTCCCGCCAGCACTACTGCGGTATCGGCGGTTAGGGTCGCAATGAGAACGGTTCCCACGGTTGCAATGGCGAAGCTCACCGCCATCAGCTTTTTGTAACGCCCGCTCTTGCTGATCAGCACACCCGAAATAGTCGAAGCGATAAGATACGCGATACTCGTAGGCACTTGCATGTATCCTGCTGCCGTGGCACTCAAGCCGTGGGCGATCTGGAAATATGTGGGCAGGTACGACATGGCAGCCATCGTAGCAAAAAGGATGATAAACCCACCTACCGTGGTGAGCATGAAGTTCCTGTTCTTGAACAGGAACAATGGCATGATGGGGTGCTTTGCCTTGGCCTCGGCAACGGCAAACAGCACAGAAAACAAAACCGCAGCGGCAACCAGGCAAATAATAACAGGGCTATTCCAGGCATACTCAACGCCGCCCCACGATGTAGCCAAGGTGAGCGAACATACCGCAGCAGCAACAAATGCAATACCCCAATAATCAAAGTTCGCAAGGGATTCGCGTTTGCAGTACGTAGGCAACAGCACCGCCGAAATAGCAATAGAGAACACCGTAAGCGGGATATTCATCCAGAACGCCCAACGCCAGCTAACCAAATCGGTGAAGACTCCGCCCAAAAGGGGACCCACCAGCATAGGCACCGCCCAGCCGATCCCCATAATGTTCAAATACAGGGCACGTTTACGCGCAGGAACGATGTCGGCCACAATGGCCTGAGAAAGAACCAACAAGCCACCATCGCCCAAGCCGGCAACCGCACGACCAGCAATGAGCATTGCCATGTCGTTTGCGGCACCGCACATGATCGAACCGACCAGAAACAGCACCGATGCAATGATGAACAGGCCTTTCCTGCCAATCATATCGCCCATCTTGCCATATACCGGCATAGTGATTGTGCACGTTAGCACATAGGCTGCGATAACCCATAGCATATGGTTGACGCCGCCCAAATCGCCCACAATAGTTGGAAGGGCCGTGGACACAATGGTCTGATCAAGCGAACCGATAACCTCGCAAACCATCAATGCCACAAATACGGCGATCACAGTACGCCGTGAAGGCTCATGCGCCAGCACCAAACTTTTAGTGCTTGTTTCTTCGATAGCCACGCCTATTCCCCGCCTTCCCAAGGAAAGGGTTCATTAGCGTTAAGAAACGCAACTCCCTGGGTACAACGATCGGCAATACTGCACAGAACTCTTCGCACCTGGTCGAGCTCTTCCCTACTCACTCCATTCAGCGAATAGATTCCGAGCATGCGCTCATCACGGCGAATCGCATCGAGCTTTTCCTTCCCCGCCGCAGTAAGCACATGGAGCTTGCTTCTTCCATCGGTGCTATTGGGCTTTGTTTCCACCAAGCCACGCCGCACAAAGGACGCAATGAGAGAATTCACCGTTTGCTTGGGCGAGTACAAAATCTCGCACAGCTGTTTTTGGGTTACCCCTTCTGGCTTATCTCCAATTTCTTCAAGCACCCACATGCCAAAGTAGGATTCACCGTGGCGTTTAGCCAGGTCATAATAGATTTTGTCAAACCGAGCAAGAAGAGGCGTGAAGAAATCCATCACGCTTTCTTCGCTTTTGTTTTCAGCGTCCACTCTGTTCCTTTCGTCCGATGTCGGACTATCTTAGAAGAGCAGTATAGTTAGTCCGAACACGGACTTTATTCAAAACGTTCTTTCGTCATCTTCTCGACACAAAAAAGAAAGGCCACCCGAAGGTGGCCTTTCGAGGAGAAGAGAGGCACGTTATGAAAACAGTTTTTCTCGAATAAGTTCAATGGGCATATCCGTCCCAAACCAGATCTTCTCAGCAAGAGCAGCTTGCTGAAGAAGCATGCCCAAGCCGCCATATGCCGCAAGACCATGAGCTTTCGCCATCTTGATCAGCTTCGATTCAACGGGGTTATAAACCGTATCGGCAACGGTAAGACCTTCATGGAGCATGTCTTCGTCGATCACGCATTGATCAATCAAGTCGCCAGCACCAACACGAGTTGCATTAACGAACAAGTCGGACTCCGCAATGGAGGATGCAAGATGATCCCTCTCGGCAAGATCGCTCAGAGTAACTTTTACCCCCGTCTCTTTTGCAAGCGACTCAATGCGGGTTATGGTTTTGCCCCAAAACTCATCACGTATGTTGAAAATTGAAATTGAGGCAGCTCCATCAAGGGCAAGTTGGGTTGAAACAGCAGAACCAGCCCCACCAGCGCCAACGATCGTCACCTTTTTCCCAGAAGGATCAAACCCATGCAGACGGAGGTTTTCGCTGAAACCAGCACCATCGGTATTATGGCCGTACGATTTCCCATCCTTGACAACAACAGTATTTACAGCACCCATAAGCCTTGCAGCGGGAGAAAGCCCATCTAGGAGTTCGCAGATATAGGTCTTGTACGGCATCGTAACGTTGTATCCGACGGCAATATCCTGAAGACCGCGCACAACATCACCAAGCATTTCTGGTGTGATCGGAAAGCTCAAATACACCGCATCAACACCAACCTCGGCAAAAGAGGCTGTATGCATACGCGGGGAAAAAGAGCTGGTAATCCCCGATCCACCGACGAGACCCGTCAGCTTTGTTTCCCCTGAAACAGTCAAATCAATTCCCATGATCGCCCTCCTTAAATCAATAAGATAAACGTCTGTTGGTACTGTTCACGTTAATCTTCTCCCTGCCTCAAATATAGTAGCCATACGGATCGTTTCCAATTCCAAGAGCAAAATAGTCATTTCGGAGCAGAGCAATTCTTTTTCAGCGTCAAACTATCCCCTTACAAATTGGATATCAGGGAAAACCTCCATTGCGAAAATGAGGAGCTAGGCAACAATGGACGGCTGAACTCCATTTGCGCACAACAGGAGATGAGCGAAATGAATCTTCGGCAGCATAGATTAATTCGTTATTACCCAATTCGAACATTAGGGGCAATCCTGCAACTATAACTATTTCCCCACATCATCCCATCTATCGACTATTACTTATTATGTTTCTCAATCTTTGATAAACACTATTAACTGGTTTGCACCTGTCGTCCCTCCTATCCTAAGCACAGGGGATCACATAGCCAACAATAGGGGGAGTTATGAGCAAAATCAAAATGGCTGTATTCGGCTTAAACCAGGGTGCACGAATCGCTCGCCTTTTTAAGGAAAACGATGAAGTTGAACTAACGGCAGTCGCAGGATTTGGCCAACAAGCGATCGATGTGGCGAGCGAAGTTGAAGCGAAGCTCTATGAAGACTACAGCGATCTTCTTGCAAACGAGACGCTCGACGGAGTGGCTATTGCCCTTCCAAACAGCCTCCATCTTTCCGCAACAAAAGCCTGCTGCGAGGCTGGTATAAAGAATATTCTCCTTGAGAAGCCCATCGCCAACACACCGGAAGAAGGTCAAGCGATAATCGATTGCTGCAACGAACACAACGCGACACTCTTAATCGGCCATCACCGTCGCTCTTCGAACTTGTTTCTCTTTCTCAAGGAGTTCCTCGCAACAGGAAAACTTGGAGACATCATTGGCATTCAGAGCAGTTTTGCGATCGCGAAAGAAAAGCACTACTGGGATGCAGAATGGCATAAAGAGCCTGAGGGGGCCATCTTGCTGGTCAACGCCATTCACGATCTCGACGATTTGAACAACGTCTTGAACATGAAGGCTACAAGGGTATATGCCGCAAAGCGCAACACTATTAGAGGCTACAATGCAGAAGATTCCGTGTCGGCCCTGTTCGAGTTCGAGGGAGGCGCTACCGCAACGTACTTCATATCAGACGGCACACCCTCTCCGTGGAATTACGACTTGCTGGCAGGGGAAAACGAACAGTGGGCACAGGAGCCTGGCCCAGATTCGATGCATATTTTCGGCACAAAGGGCTCATTCGGATTCCCGTCCATGACCTTCTATCATTACCCATCCGACAAAGACGAAGAATATGGCTGGCGACACCCACTCGTGAAGGAAGTATTCAGCGTCGAGCCAAACAATCCTATGGAATCGGAAATACTGCATTTCATCGATCTGTGCGCCGGAAGAGCCAGCACCCCACGCTGCACCGGAGAGCAGGGGCTTGCCTCTCTTAAGATCATTAATGCGACTATCGAATCGGCTAAATCCGGCAAAATTGTTGAAATTCGTTAATTGGCAAGAATCGAGCTTTCCGGATTCTTGCCAATATGCTGAAGCTTGAAAAGCTCATCAAAAAAGAAAGGCCACCTGAAGGTGGCCTTTCTTGATAAGAAACTATGGGTTCAGCTTATTCCCAAGTGCAAGCTGCGTCGCCAGCCTCCTGGCGCTTGGACTTGAAGATGGTGTCGGGGATAGGCTCGCCGTGGTAGATGCCAACGCCGCCCTTTTCCTCGATAGCAGCAATTTCTTCTGCAGAGTAACCATACTTCTCCATGATTTCCTTGGTGTGGTAGCCAATGGGCTTTGCCAGGATAACCGGAGGATCGCCAGCAGACTCGAAGCGAAGCGGAGTCATAGGCAGGGCATGCTTGCCGAACTCGTCGTATTCAACAGTACGCAGGGAGTCGTTGATGTAAGCCTCTTCGTCGCGCAAGATGTCGGGGAAGCGGAAGAGCTTCTGGGCCGGTACCTGATGCTCGCGGAACTGCTCCATCCAGTACTCGAACGGCTGCTTTGCGAATGCCTCTTCGAGCCAGCCAATAACTTCCTTGTTCTTGCCGGAAGCCTTGAGGTGAGACAGGTCACGGGTATCAACGTTGTCTACCTGATCCTGACGGCCGAAGAGCTTCATCATCATTGCATAGTACTTGTCGTACTGAGGCATGCAGATGTAGATCCACTTGTCGTCAGAGGTGCGATAAGTGTTGTTGAAGGGGTTAGGAACGTCGGTGCGGGACTTAGGATAGTCAGCGCCGAACTGCTGAGCGCAAATACCGATGTCAGATGCAAAGATGGCGGCAGCATAGAGGTTGGTTACAACCTTGTCGCCCACGCCGGTACGGGTGCGGTTGAACAGAGCAGCACAGATACCGCCAGCCAGCATGCATGCAGCGTTGTTGTCGCCGAATGCCTGAGGAGCGATAGCAGGAGACTGATCCTTCTCACGGAAAACGTTGGCAACGCCACCACGAGCAGCCCAGCATACTGCGTCATAACCAGGAGAATCCTTCTCGGGGCCGAATTCGCCATAGCCGCGCATCTGAGCCCAGATCAGGTGAGGGAACTCAGCATGAATGGTTTCCCAGTCGAGACCAAGCTTCTTCAGAGCCTTATCGCGCAGGTTAACAACGAAAACGTCAGCATCAGCAAGAAGCTTCTTCATGAACTTCATGCCGTCCTCGTCCTTGAGGTTGATGGCAACGAGGTCCTTGTTGGTGTTGTTCAGGTCGAACGTAGGATCTTCGTAGTCGTTCTTTTCGCAACCGAAGCCAGGACCCTGGGTGCGCTGAGCGTCGCCGTGCAGGGGCTCGGTCTTGATGACGGTAGCGCCCATTTCGGACAGGCAGCGTACTGCAGCAGGAGCGGCAACCCATTCGCAGAGTTCTACAACTTTGACGCCTGCGAGAGGGCCGAAGCCGTTGAGTTTATCTGTAGTGGACATACAGACTGTTCTCCTTCCATTATCACAAACCCATGAAATTCACCTTGGGAAAGCTGTCGGAAGACCGCGCACGCTGCACTCAAGGCAAACAACATTACCTTATTAAGTATCGGCATCCTCGGTTCTCGTTGGGACGGTCAGTAATTCGGGATTGGGTATTTTTTTCCGAAAAGTTGCGATTTTACCCAGAAATCGATGCGGATTTCCACCGAATATCGGTCATCTTGGGACAAATTGCCCACCTGAGCCCCTCAAACCAAACGCAATGACCACCATACAAGCCGTTTACCGCCGCGAAAGCCCCGCCCGCTGCTGCCAGTCGGCGGGGCGAAAACGCAAACCGGCATCTACAACCGCAGAGCTAGGGCACTTCAGCACGGCATGTCCCACCTAGAGTCCCTAGGCCAAATGCAAGTCGAACTGCGCGCCTATTCTTGAGACATGATGTTGGGGAATCGGTAGGCGCTCATGAACTCGATAAAGTCATCTACCACTTTAGGGTGCGTTTCCCTTCGGCTGGTCAAGTACACCTTGTGGAAGTCAGCAGGTAGGTCGTTGATGCGCAAGCAGACAACATCTTGGAAAGCCGAAACCAAGAAGGAATAGCAAAAGAGCGCCATTTTGTCTTTACTCGAAGTTACCAGCGAACACATAGTGATCTCGTCTGCATACTCACGACGCAGATTCATGCTGTCCAAAGGCAGAAGCTTCGTGATAGACGAATCGGTCGGAGAAGAAGAGCTGTAGGTAAGCACTTCCTTGCCGCCAAGCTCAGAAAGGTTGATGCTCTTTCGCTTTGCAAGGGGGCTGTCCTTATGAACGCCCAAAACAAGCGGCTGCGACCATACCAATACATGGTTGAAATCGTCGCACCCTTCTACACGAGAGCAAAACGCTACATCGATGTCGCCCTTGCGCAAGCGCTGAGTCAATTCTGGAGAAAATGCCTGCTCAATAGCAATTTGGGGCTTTACCTGCGAAGAAGAGATAAAAGACTCAATAGCCTCAGACCAAAAACGCCCCTGCATGGCATAGATCGTTCCAACGCGAACCGAAGAATTCATCTCCCCCTGAATTTCACGAGCAATGCGCAGCCCCTTGTCCAAGTCCTTCAACGCCAATGCAACATACTCGTGATACGCCTTACCCATTTCGGTAAGTTCGATACGCATTGAGCCCTCGCTGCGCTGAAACAGCTTGATACCGAGCTCTTTTTCCATACGCTTAATAGCCACCGAAAGTGTCGGTTGCGCAATGTAGAGATCTTCGGCTGCGCGAGTGTAGTTTAATACCTCAGCTAGATGATCGAAGTACCTCAGGTAATCAAGTCTCATCTGAAAGTCTCCTTAATGCTGAGTTTTACTTCTTTCGAACCGATTGTAGATTATCTGAACAGATAAGTTATGAATTATCCGTAAATCAATCATCGCAATGAATGATTCTACCTACAGATAGAGAAGAAAACCCCGACGTCATTGACGCCGGGGCTCAACCGAAAGATAAAGATGAGAACTAGAAGTACTTCTCCTCGATATAGTCGGTCGGCATCTCGATATCGAACCAGATCTTTTCACCTAGGGCCGCCTGCTGCAGAAGCATCTCGATACCAGGAGCAGTTTCCAAGCCATGGGCTTTTGCCATCTTGATGAGCTTAGTTTCACGCGGATCGTAGACGGTGTCCGCAACAAACAGGTTATCGTGCAGCATTTCTTCGTCGATGGTGCATTCGTTGTCCAGCGGGGGCATGCCAACACGGGTTGCATTGATGAAGAGCTGAGAGTTCTTCACGGCACGTGCAAGCTGTTCCTTGTTGTCGAGGTCGTTCAAAACCATAGGAACGCCCGTCTTGTGAGAAAGATCAACAACACGCTCACGAGTTGCAGCCCAGAAATCGTCCTTAAGATTGAAGACGTTTACACAAGCAACGCCGTCAAGAGCAAGCTGGGTGAAGATAGCGGAACCTGCACCACCAGCACCAACAATGGTTACTACTTTGCCTTCAGGATCAAAGCCATGACGACGAAGGTTCTCAACAAAGCCAGCACCGTCAGTGTTGTGGCCGATAGACTTACCGTCTTTAATAACAACGGTATTAACGGCACCCATCAGCTCTGCTGCAGGGGTCAGCTCGTCAAGGTACTGACCAACGCATGTTTTGCAGGGCATCGTTACGTTGTAGCCAACCGCACCCATTTCGGCCAAGCCCTTAACGACATCGGCAAGCTTATCGGGCGTCACATCAAATGCCGTGTAAACCGCATTCACGCCCATCTTCTGGAACGAATCGCTGTGCATTACTGGAGACATAGAATGCTCAACGGGAGAGCCTACAAGGCCAACGAGTTTAGTTGCGCCGGAGATGTTGATGTCGATTCCCATGACAATATCCTTTCAGGAGAGAAGGTGGTGGGCTTCGTGCAACGCCCACCACCTCTGGAGCAAGCAAATGATTAGGGGTGTTGAAACCCCAAAGGTAATAAAGAGATTTAAAAGGGAGGTAATTCCCTCCCGGGCTTGTTGGGTGGTAGCCCGGGAGGGGCAATAGCCATGCTTTGCCTGGAGTAGATAGAGCAAAGCACACCAGAGAGAAGGCTTAGAGCTTCACCGGAGTTTCGTCTTCGGCAGATTTCTGAATTGCGTTGATTACCTTGAGGGTATCGAGCGCATTGTCGCCGGTGCAACGCGGAGTGGTTTCGCGTCCCAAGCACAGATCCACGAAGTGCTCGAGCTCGGCAGTCATCGGATCGTTTTTCTCAACGTCGAAGTGCTCGTGCTTGATGGGCTGCAACCAACCGTAGGCATCGTCGTCCTGATAGTACAGATCCATGTTCGGGAAGCCGAACGAACCCTTGGTGCCGAATACGCGCATGCTGTTTTCGCCAGGGCACATGGTGAAGAAAGTGTTCTCCTCGGCTGCCAAGTCATAGTTCCAAGGACCAGGAGTGCCATCGGATACAAAGTAGCTAGCAGTTACGCCGCCTTCATACTCAACAACAGCGGATACGGAATCTTCAACCTCATTACCTCGAATGGTGTTGCGAGCCGCAGCGTATACCTTGGTGGGCTTCATTCCCGTTACGAAGTTCAAATCGTCGAAGTCGTGGATAGCGTTGATCAAAAGAGGACCCGAGCCCTTCTTTGTGTGCCATTCAACATCAAAGTACTCGTGAGGCTTTGCGATAGCGTAGTTCGACTGAATGCCGACGATCTTGCCCAGCTTGCCGGAGTCGATAACCTGGCGAAGCAGCTGGTAGCGATTGGAAGAGCGGCGATGATGGCCAACCAGGAGCGTTGCACCAGCGTCTTCGCAGATCTTGATGATGTGCTCCGCCTCTTCAACGGTGTTTGCGATGGGCTTCTCGAGCAAGATGTTCTTGATACCGGCGGCAAGAGCCAACTCGGTGGACTGAACATGGAGCGTATTAGGCAGCGCAATAGCAACTGCATCCAGGTCTTCCTGCTTGAGAAGCAACGTATAGTCGTTATACAGAGGAACGCCGAGTTCTTCCGCAACCTTTACATCGTGATCGCCAAAACCAGCAACAGCAACCAGTTCGATTTCCGGGTTTGCCTTTGCATCGCGAGCGATTTTAGAGCCCTGGTTCAAACCGAGAACCGCAAGCTTGATCTTATCCATCAGAATCCCCTTCCTTAGGTGTAATCCCCTCTGACAACTTTGATTATGCGGTCGGGCTTCAGTTGAATCCAATAGTGATAACTCCTGCTCAAGAGCTAACTATTACATAACGCAATAGTATGGTTTTAGGTGGTAAACCATAGGTTTCTGATTATGTTTCACAATAAGAAAAGCTCACGACATAAGTCGTGAGCTTACAGAATCGAATTTATTCATTAAGAAAATTGATCTTTAAGGTTAGCCCAAAAGAGCTAAGTCATTAGAAAGGGCACGCGGAAGAAACCTACTTCTTGGACTTGGTTACCGCCTCAATGATGAAGCCCAGGGCCTCCACAGAGTCGTAGTACGTAAACGTCGCTGTAGGGTCAACGAGCGATTTGCCTTCCATATACTTGGCAATACCGCGTTCCTCCATGGCTTTAGTAACCTCGTCGTTGTCTTCAACGTCGAAGCGTAGATGATGAAGGGCATGACCATGCTTGCGGAAACCCTCATCCAGATAGTCGTGCCAAATGGTGTCGGCATCTCCCACCGGCTGCAAAAATTCCAACTGAACATTCAGCTGATTATAGAATGCGGCTTTTACCGGCGCATCGATAATCTCTCCGCGATACCACGTCTTCTTGTAGAGATTGTCACTTTCCGCATCGGGCTTGAGGCCAAATACCTTTAACATACCCGCCTTGGCCTTTTCCATGTCTTCGATGACAATACCTACTTGCGTGATATCACCAAGAAGCTCAACCATTTCCTTTGCATTTTCTGCACTCATTCAAACCCCTCCTATAATTCGCTTCTCTACCTTTTATCAGTCAAGGTAAATTTCCCTCGAATGACGCTTCTGTGAATTCAGCCCAATCCTTTTCGCATCATAACCCAAGATGAAAGACTCTGTATTTACTACGCAGCTGCTATGTCCGAACAGCTTCATCAAAAAGAACGGGGCCGTCCCAGGCCCCGTTCCAGAGAGGGCTGATTTCTCAGCGTATGTCAGCTAGTCGTCAAGCAGACCCTTGGTGATGTCCTCGAGCGTACGACCACGAGTCTCAACACCGAAGATAGCCAGCCAGATTGCAGTGAAGATGGCCAACGCAGAGTTAATGATGTAGCAGCCGGTAGTGCCCAAGGTGGTGGTCATGAAGAACGCAATCCACATAGGGCTCAGGATGCCACCCAGGCGGCCGAAGGCGTTAGCAACACCGGCGCCGCGGATACGGCAGGCCGTCGGGAAAGGCTCGGACAGGTAGATCGCCGAAGTGGTAACGGAGTTCGTGAAGGTGCAGACGCAGATCAAGAAGCCGAAGAACATTACCAGAGCGGGCTGATCGGTTGGGAGCATTGCCCAAATAGGACCGAGGATTGCTACCAGAACGTAGGTTACGATCAGGATGGTCTTGCGGTTAACCTTCTCAACGTAGAGGGTAAGAGCGCCAACGCCAACAGGAATACCGAGCTGCATAACAACGGTCATCGTGGTTGCCAGATGAACATCGAAGCCGTTCGCCTTCAGGATGGAAGGGGTCCAGGAAATGATGGTGTAAACCAGCACGTTCATCGTGAAGCAAAGAAGCATTGCGGTAAGGGTACGAGCAAGCATCTTCTTCTTAAAGAGGAATGCCCAAGGAAGCTCCTTAACCTCACCCTCGTCAACACGACGCTGGATTTCTTCCTGAGTTACGGGCCCAAGCTTGGAACCAGTCACTTTCTCGGCACTGGCTTCAAATTCGCAGCAAATCTTGTTCGCTTCGTCGTTGCGACCCTTCATAGCCAGCCAACGAGGAGATTCCTCAAGGAAGAAGAAGCAGGCAATTACGACTGCTGTACCCAAGATACCGCAGATGACGAACACGGGGCGCCAGCCGAGCATGGGCAGAACGATCATGTTCATAGCGGAGGCAACCAAAGTACCGCAGTTAGCGATCAGGCCAACGTAAGACTGGTACTTACCGCGCTTCGTGGGAGGAGTGAACTCGGTGAGGGCGGAGTAGCCTGCGGGGAACGCAGCGCCAAGGCCCAGACCCATGAAGAAGCGGCAGCCGGTCAGGAACGTTGCATCGGGGGAGCCTGCAGCGACGAAGCAGAATACGGTGAAGATAGAACCGCAGATGAGAACTGCCTTCTTGCGGCCGATGCCGTCGGAAAGAGCGCCTGCCATGAGGCCACCAACCAGATAGCCGATCATGGTAATTGAGTTGAACAGTGCGAACTGCTCCAAGGTCATCCACTGATTGCCAGCGGCATCGTAGGTTGACTGGAGCACTGCACCAATCGGGCCACCAACACCCATGTCAACCGAATCGCAGAACGTGATGCCTGCCAGCAGCCACAGGACTTTCCTGTGCATGCCGGTGATTGGGATGCGGTCCAGACGAGCAGCAATGCCGTGATAGGAAGTTTGTGCTTCGGAACTCATAACCCACCTTCTTTCTATTCATGCCCCTACCATTTGGGGCTTCCCTCCCCCCTCGTTTTCGAGAGGGCTTCGAAGATCAATCCCCCCGATAGATCTTCGATAGCGAAGTGGGCTCTTGACCATCTACCCCTCTTCAGGGCATAGCCTGATTTCAGTGCAGGTCAACAGCCCAATCCTGCTACAAGATCATTGTTGTTGAACAGGTTCATTTCAGCCAATAGCAAAAAAGCCCCCATATTCGGGAGTAATTACGAAAAACTATTTACCCAGTTCATGAACGTGTTCATGGTCAATAATAAATGGCCCTGCAGCTAGCACTCGCAGGGTAAAACAACAGGAGCGCAGCTTATGCCGCACTCCTGTATTGGGAAGGTCTTTGCGGTGGTCTTAGCGACACCACAAACTGCTCAAAAAATCGCGTACATGAGGGGTTCTGACAGTGACGATATCGAACCGCAAAACGCCATTACTCACCAAATCGCTCCAATCAGACACGCGCAATACACCCAATTAAACTCCTGCCATAGGAGACACAGCGCAAAGGAAGCCTACAGCGCGTTGCGCGACTCTGCAAAAATGTCTGGGAACTCGTACGAACTCATGAAGTCGATGAAATCACCGACGATCTTGGAATGCGGCTCGTTTCGGCTCATGAGATATATCTTATGGAAATCGGCAGGAGCATCAGTAATAGGAATGCACGCCACGTCATCAAAGGCGTTAACCAGAATGGAGTACACCATAACCGCCACATTGTTCGAATGGGAAGAAACGAACGACGAAAGCGAAAGCTCATCGTCAAAGCTGCGAACCACGTTGAATTCTTTCATCCTTGAACCGAACAGCTCATCGATGCTTGGCGAAACCGAAGATTTCGCACTATAAGTGAGCAGACGCTCGTCCTTCAGTTCATCTAACGTGATAGAGGTTCGCTGCGCCAGAGGGTTTTCAACGTTAACGCAAGCCACAAGCGATTGCGACCACACATGAACATGGTTGAGCCCTGCAGCTTCAGGAGTCATAGCGGCAAATGCGACATCGATCCCACGGCTTTTAAGCTGCTTTGCCAGCTCGGCAGAATACGCCTGCTCCATATGGAAATGGGGCAAACTCCCCCACTGATTAATAAAGTCATCGATGGCCTTAGACCAAAAACGGCCCTTCATGGAATAAACCGTCCCGAGTCGCAACAAGCTGTCTGATTCATTCTGGGATTCAAGGGCCAAATTCAAACCGGTGTCGTAGCGCTCAAGCGCCTGAACTACGTATTCGTGGAAAATTCGGCCCTGTTCAGTAAGCTCAACGCCCGACGCCACCCCTTCGGCACGACGAAACAACGTGAGTCCCACTTCTTGCTCCATACGCTTAATTGCAGCAGAAAGAGTTGGCTGAGCAATGTAGAGCGATTTGGCCGCGTTGGTATAACTCAACATATCGGCCAAACGATCAAAATAACGTAGATGATCAAGCTTCATGCAGCGTTTCCCTCCATTACAGCAATGAAAACCCAACCTATAGACCCTCACTATTGGTTTTCATCGCAAATGAACCTTTCCCACTATAACAAAACGGGACCCCCTATGGAGGTCCCGTTCATGGGTAGCTATGTGCCCGATGGGTGGATCGAAGCTTTAACGACTAGTCGTCGAGCAGACCCTTGGTGATGTCCTCAAGCGTACGGCCGCGAGTCTCAACACCGAAGATAGCCAGCCAGATTGCCATGAAGATAGCCAGGCAAGCGTTGATGATGAATACGCCGGTGGTGCCGAGCGAGGTGCCCATGAAGAATGCGATCCACATGGGGCTGAAGATACCACCCAGACGACCGAAGGCGTTAGCAACACCAGCGCCGCGGATACGGCAGGCCGTCGGGAAAGGCTCGGACAGGTAGATAGCTGCGGTGGTAACGGAGTTGGTGAAGGTGCATACGCAGAGCAAGAAGCCAACGAACATGATGAGCGCCGCATTGTCGGTAGGCAAAGATGCCCAAATAGGACCGATGATGGCGATAAGCACGTAAGTGGTGCAAAGGATAATTTTACGGTTTACCTTCTCAACATAGAAGGTCAGAAGACCAACGCCAACAGGAATGCCCAGCTGCATTACCACAGTAAGAGTGGTAGACATATGCGGATCAAAGCCATTCTTGGTCAAAATGGTAGGAGTCCACGAAATAACGGTATATACCAACACATTCATCGTGAAGCAAAGGAACATAGCCGTAAGCGTACGGGTGATCATCTTCTTCTTGAAGAGGAATGCCCAAGGAAGCTCCTTAACAACCTCTGCTTGCTCACGCTTGTGGATCTCTTCCTCAGATACGGCAGGTACGTTTACGCCCTTAGCGGAAGTCTTTTCTTCAAGATGGGAAACGATCTTGTCGGCCTCGGCATTATGACCTTTCATAGCAAGCCAACGAGGAGACTCCTCAAGGAAGAAGAAGCAGAGAACTACAACAACCAAGCCAATGCAACCGCAGATAACGAACACGGGGCGCCAGCCGAGCATGGGCAGAACGATCATGTTCATAGCGGAGGCAACCAAAGTACCGCAGTTAGCGATCAGGCCAACGTAAGACTGGTACTTACCGCGCTTCGTGGGAGGAGTGAACTCGGTGAGGGCGGAGTAGCCTGCGGGGAACGCAGCGCCAAGGCCCAGACCCATGAAGAAGCGGCAGCCGGTCAGGAACGTTGCATCGGGGGAGCCTGCAGCGACGAAGCAGAATACGGTGAAGATAGAACCGCAGATGAGAACCGCCTTCTTGCGGCCGATACCGTCGGAAAGAGCGCCTGCCATGAGGCCACCAAAGAGGTAACCAACCATGGTAATGGAGTTGAAGAAGGCGAACTGCTCGAGAGTCATCCAACCCTCGGACTGAAGAACGTTACCGATAGGGCCGCCTACTGCCATGTCAACAGAGTCGCAGAACGTAATGCCAGCGAGCAACCACAGAATCTTCTTGTGGAAGCCAGTGATGGGCATACGATCCAAGCGAGCTGCGATGCCATGGTAAGAAGAATTCAAAGCATCAGAAGCCATTGAAACCTTCCTTTCGCATCGAGGATTCCTTTGGAATCCATGTGGGATAATGCGCCTCGGAAAGTCAAGACAGGGGTTACCGGTCAACCGGTGAGTTGGCTTGGGGAGGCCTGCGCTCTGAGCGCATGGCTTCAAGACTTGGTACATCCTGAAACCTGGACACCTTGCGCCGGCACTGCATTTTAGTGGAGAAGTAGCACTCACACAAAGTGACCGCCATTTATTATTTGATTTGACTAAATCAATGTCAAACTATTTGAACAACATTTGTTGTGAATCATATAGAGTGTTCCGATCATACCTATAGGCACACCCTATAGGTATGATACATGCTTAGACCTGTTTGTTTGTCAAGTAGGTATTATGTATTTTCAAGAGAAACGATACCGAACATGTCTATTACACACATTTCTTGATTTGAACTACCGTTCATCGAGTATTTTGAGCAGAAACTCATGAGGAACATTTCGAATTTCGTATCTAGCAAATCTCATACATTGAAATTCCAAATAGAGACGATGCACATTCTGAACATGTTTTACAAGATTGTCGCTTGACTTCTTTTTCAATTCGTGAGTTTGATAAATCAGATATTAGAAACCCATTTGCAAAACGCTGCATTATCGCAATTGCATCCTATGGGTAATGGGGCAGAAGATTCATCAATAGATTAAGGAATAGCAAACACCATTCAAAAGCTATCTAAAACTAGGCGATAGATTCCCGCGAATTGACCGAAACACCCTCTATTTCCTTACAACGCACGAACTGCCTCTCGGGCAAAAGTAGATCATTAAAAGATATTGTTGAATGAGTATTCAACCCATAAGCGGATTCATCACTATGGGGTATCATTTATCTGCAATTAAATATAGAGACACACAGATGAAAGGCATCACTAAGCATGAAGATCGGGTTCGACAACGCCAAATACATCACCCTGCAAGCTGAGCACATTAAAGAACGCATAGGCCAGTTTGGCGGCAAGCTGTATTTGGAGTTCGGCGGTAAGCTTTTTGATGACTATCACGCTTCACGCGTATTGCCTGGTTTTGAGCCCGATAGCAAGATTCGTATGCTCAAAAGCCTGTCTGAAGATGTTGAGGTAGTAATCGCTATCAACGCTAACCACATCGAATCAGACAAAGTTCGCGGCGACCTCGGCATTACCTACGATGAAGACGTGCTTCGTTTGATGGACGTCTTTGCGGGCATGGGCATTTATGTTGGCAGCGTAGTTATCACCCACTACGCAGGGCAGCCAAAAGCTGAAGCGTTCCGCTGCCGCCTCGAGTCGCTGGGTGTAACGAGCTATCTACACTATCCCATCGCCGGATACCCTCACGATATCGACCATATCGTGAGCGACGAGGGCTACGGCAAGAATGAATACCTTGAAACCAGCCGTCCGTTGGTAGTAGTTACCGCACCTGGCCCTGGCTCCGGAAAGATGGCTACGTGCCTTTCTCAGCTGTACCACGAAAATAAACGCGGTATCAAGGCAGGTTATGCTAAATATGAGACATTTCCGATATGGAATCTTCCGCTTTCGCACCCTGTAAACGTCGCTTACGAGGCCGCTACCGCCGACCTCGACGATGACAATATCATCGACCCGTTCCACCTAGACGCTTACGGTGAAACAACGGTCAACTACAACCGAGATGTTGAAATCTTCCCCGTTTTAAAAGCAATGCTTGAGCGAATCCAGGGAGTTAGCCCCTACAACTCCCCAACCGATATGGGCGTTAATATGGCAGGATTCGCCATTGTTGATGACGATGCGTGCCGAGATGCATCGTGTCGTGAGATCGTTCGCCGCTACTTCCATTCCGCAGAGGATTGCAAGCGAAGCGGCGCAGGAGAACAAGAGCTCCACAAGATTGAGCTGCTAATGAGTCGCGTGGGTATCTCCGCTGATGTACTGCCCGCGCGTAAAGCCTGCCTGGAAAAAGAAAAGGCTACAGGAGGTCCCTCTGGTGCCATTGAGCTACCTAATGGCACTGTCGTCACCGGCAAGACGGGCAACCTCATGGGCTGTGCATCATCCCTACTGATGAACGCATTAAAGGCACTGGCAGGCGTCGATGACGATCTACTTGTAATTGATGATGAGGTTATCGCCCCTATCTGCCACTTGAAAACCGAGCACTTAAAGAGCACCAACCCACGCCTACATTCCGACGAAACCTTACTGGCGCTGGCGGTCAGCTCCCGCGGCAATGCTATCGCTGCACAACTTATGGATTCGATAAACAAGCTGAAGGGATGTGATGCTCATTTCTCGGTTATCATTTCGCCAACCGATGAGAACCTATATCGCACATTGGGCATCAACGTATCATGCGAACCCAAATTCGAGCAGCGTCGCTTTTATCACAAGTAACTAACGTATCAAGCCGCGTTCTACCTACGCGGCTTTTTTTAGACCGAGGCTCAGCGCAACAAGGGAACGGAGGGGCGAAATGGGCAGCAAAAAACGTTCGTCCTGGTCAAAGCAAAAAGCAGAGTTCAATGCCAGCCTAGGAGGCATGGATAACCTATTTGCCAGCGAAGGAAAGCGTCAGCAAAAAAACCGTGCTGAAAAAGAAGCAGCATTACGCAAGAAAGCCTGCGAGTCGAAAAATCGCTACACGAGCAAATCGGACGCAGAAGCCGCAATTACCTCATGTGCAAGCTATGGAACTACCGGCTTGCACTCCTATCGCTGCCCTTATTGCAACGGCTGGCACCTTACCTCTAAGCCAGAACGAGAACAGTAAACCTAGCGTTATACTCGCTGAACCAACAAACCCGATAATCGATTAAGGAACCAAGCATTAATGCAGGAAGAAGCATCCAACCACACGGCTTCGCACCTTAGCGCCGCTCTTCGAGCGCCCCGCGCTCTTGCCCCACTAGTTCTTCTTATGGGTTTTCTTGGAGCCTCTCTTCGATACCTGCTTGAATTAGCTCTTCCCTCGCAAGGTGGATTCCCCTATGCGACTCTCATCGTAAATATATTTGGTTGTTTTACGCTAGAAATCATCAACCAATACGTCGGGCGCAGGCTCCATCTTCCCGGGCCTTTGGTGAAATCTTTAGGAATAGGCCTTGTTGGTGCCTTTACCACCCTCTCCGCCTTCTCAACTGAATGCCTGGGGTTTTTCCGCGATGGAGAGGTCGAACTCGCCGCAGCGTATATCGCTATAACGATTTTCGTCACTTTCATCGCGTCGCTATGCGGGAAAATCGCATCAAACTACCTAGCACTGCATCGCTTACGCCGCATCCGCAAAAAACGAGCTGCAGAACGTTTTGCTAAAAAATCAACAGTGATTAAAGGCGGTAGATCATGAGCGTAGCCGCATTTCTCGCAGTAGGCATTGGCGGAGCATTTGGAGCATTATGCAGAAGCAAGGCAACGTCCTTTTTGAAACCCCGCTTTCCTGGACGATTCCCGTTGCCCACGCTGTTCATTAATCTTCTTTCCTGCACCTCGGCAGGAGCGTTAATGGCTTTCCAGATACAGCTTGATGGCATTGTGTATCTTGCGCTTACAATGGGATTCTTGGGAGGTTTTTCGACCCTTTCAACTATGAATTTCGAAGCTGTTGAACTTGTTTCGCAGAGGCATTACGCAGAAGGCCTTGGATACCTTGCAACGACCTACGCTAGCACCATTGGAGCAGCCGCTCTGGGCTTCACCTTGACTACTTTTCTTGCGTCATGAATTAAAGGCGCAAAAGCACCCTTTAAGTTATGGCTGCACTATAGTTTTAGCCTAGTCTACCGAAATCAACGAATAGACCTCTGCAGTGGAGCTTTGTGCGAGAGCTTCGCGAGGGTTCAAGAAAGCAAGCTCCAATAAGAAAGCAAAACCCTCGACTTTGGCACCTGCTTTTGACACCAAACGAGCCTGAGCAGCCGCGGTTCCCCCCGTTGCAATGAGGTCATCTACTACGAGCACAATATCGTTTTCATCGATAGCATCAAGATGCATTTCCAGTGAATCAGAACCATATTCGAGCTCATAGCTTTCCGAACGGGTTTCGCGAGGAAGTTTACCCGGCTTGCGAGCAGGAACGAATCCTGCATGCAAGCGGTAGGCAACAGGGGCACCTATCATGAATCCACGCGCTTCAGCACCAACTACTTTCGTGATGCCCTTACCCTCAAAGTGCTCAGCAATAGCATCAATGGCAGCCGTGAACCCTTCCGGATCTTTGAACAGCGTTGTAACGTCTTTAAAAATCACGCCTGGCTTTGGGTAATCCGGAATATCGGTAATGTAGCTTTGAAAATCAAATGCGGGCATAGAAGCTCCTTGGTATACGGTACACGGCAGTAAGTAGTGTACCCTCCAAAACAAGAAGCGCACAATCAAACAGGCCTCTAACTACTATCTTAAAGGAATTACATCATATTCATTCCTCAACATACCTTTGCTCATAAAGTACGTCGCAAATGCCATGGTCTGAGTGATAAGAGACCTTCTCCCAAATATCGATCTGGCCTCCCATGGCGTTCGGCGATCCCCTAAGGTTGACTGATACGACAGCTCACCTAAGTCGCATTCGCCCAATTGGCATAAGCTTAAAAAGCTTTCAGTTTGACGGCTGTAATGATCAATAATCTGATCACAACGTGCAGAGAGGTCAAATCCCTCTTTCCCGTGTCCAGTTAGGATCAACGAGGCTGGCAGCCTCCCTAAACGCTCCATCTGCTGAAGCAGCAAGGACAGCTGATCCGCCTCCGTCTCGACCATGATAGGAGGATAACCACCACAGAGAACCTGGTCTCCACCTACCAAAAGCTCGCTCTCCGCATCGTATAAGCAGAGATGATGCAAGTCGTGACCGGGAGTCTGAAGGACGCGTAAATTGTAACCACCAACCGAAAGCACCTCACCTTCAAATAGACGAGTAATGGGAGGATTGACGCTCCCCGAGCGCGTCATGGGTTCCCAGTATGAAGCGTCATACGCATCGATAACACCATGCGCCTCACTAGTTCGACGTTCAAGCGCTCCAATCTCGACGGCGGACATGACGGGGACCCCACGCTCGATGTAATCGTCAATACCCCCATACACTGTCATGCCAGGCCTCCAAATCTGAGAAAGGCCTGCGCAATGATCCCAATGGAAATGGGTAATAAACACATCGACAGAACCCCAGGAAATGCCCAGCTCACGTAAAGCGAAATCAAAGGCTTCTCTCGTTTCGGGCTCGTCGCAACCAGCGTCAACTATAAGAGAGCGCCCAGAATCAGCAATGCCATCTGCTTTGAACAGATACGAATTCGTCGGTCCAATCGCCTCAGGCATCGGAAGATCAATACGATACAAGTTCCTTGAAAGCTCTTCGATCCGAGAACGGCTCGAATAAACAATAGGCATTCTACTCATGGCTCCCCCTCGCCCCAATATGCATAATCAACCGCTCACTTTGAATACTAAGCAAACAGCAACCAATAGCGCGCTTACACAACACCATTATGCAAAAATCTGATATTCTTCATTTCTGCATCTATCCCCGCGTGAAACGAAGTGTTTTGGAAAAATACAATTGGAAGCACATCTTAGGCTTCGTCATCCCCTCCATCTTGGGCGTTGTGCTGTTCATGATTCCCGTCGAAGTTGACGGCACTTGGACAGTCATCGTTAAAGTAATTGCCGACCTTATCGGCAACTGCATGGCAGATTTTCTTCCGATTCTTTGCTGTATCATCGTTACAATTTCAGCGGTTTTAGGCGTTGCTGCGTTATTCCATCCGAAATTTATCGATGAACACCCACTTATGTACAATACATTTTCTACCACACCAGCATGGGTTATAATCCGCGTCATTGGCGCTGTATTTGCGTGGATCGCCTTCGCAGGTGTTTTGGTCGGAGATGGTGAGCCTCTTCAAATAATTGGCGGCGAAGATACCGGTACTTTCGTTTTGGGCGATCTTCTTACGGTACTGGTAATCATCTTCTTCTTGGCCGGATTGCTCCTGCCTCTTCTTCTCGATTTCGGTCTTCTCGAGTTTATCGGAGCACTTCTTACCAAGGTCATGCGTCCTCTTTTCAAAATCCCTGGTCGAGGTGCTGTCGACTGTGTAACGTCCTGGATCGGCGACGGAACTTTGGGCGTTATGCTTACATGTAACCAATATGAAAGCGGTTACTATTCCGCCCGCGAAGCTTCGATCATCTCTACTACATTCTCAGCTGTTTCGATCACCTTCAGTATTGTGGTATTAGCGCAAGTCGACTTGATGCAATACTTCGGTCCTTACTACATGCTCATTTGCTTGGTTGGCATCATCTGCGCACTGATCGTCCCCCGCATCCCCCCTTTGTCCCTCAAAAAGGACACCTATTTGGTTGAGGGGAAGGCAATGCCCGAAACCCTGCCAGAGGGGTACAACTCATCTGCACAGTATGGTCTTTCACTTGCTGTCGAGCGCGTAAAAGGCCATCGCGGTATCGGTCAATTCCTTGAGAATGGCATCAAGAATGCAGCAGGCATGTGGTTTGGGGTATTACCAGTTGTAATGTGCGTTGGCACATTGGCGCTTATGCTGGCTAATTACACCACCATTTTCGACGTATTGGGCGCTCCATTCATGCCTTTGCTCGAATTCCTCCAGGTCCCCGAAGCGCAAGAAGTCTCGAAGACGATGATCGTTGGCTTTACCGACATGTTCACGCCTTCAGTTATCGCGGCAGAGGGAATCGCCGATCCGATGAGCCGCTTCATCGTTGCAACCGTTTCGGTTACCCAGCTTATTTACCTTTCTGAGGTAGGAGGCCTTATCTTGGGCTCCAAGATCCCTGTCAATGTTGTCGAGCTCTTCATCCTGTTCCTGGAACGCACTATTATCAGCTTGATCATCGTCTGCCCCGTAGCTCATCTTCTGTTCTAGAAGAATCGCCAATCAGTTTCATCAAGGGAGCCTCGCCGTAAAAATGGCGAGGCTCCCTTATTTTTGCATTGATTCGATAGCTCCCAGTGGCCCACGCAACATGGAATTCCAAACCGTTAGTCCGCGCTGATCTGCCGTACGAAAAGAAAACTACTTGAGTTATGAACACGTTCAGGCTAAGGCCTAAAATAAGCCTAACGGGGCAAATACCAATTTGCCATCAGGTCACAGAAAGAAGTGCTGCCATGACTAAGAAAGTTTTGCTGCTCTGCGGCGATTTCACTGAAGACTACGAAACAATGGTGCCCTATCAGGCTTTATCGATGCTGGGTTACCAAGTAGATGCCGTTTGCCCAGACAAAAAAGCCGGTGATACAGTTGCAACAGCTGTACATGATTTCCTGGGCGAGCAAACTTACACGGAGCTTCGTGGGCACAACTTTGCATTAACCGCTTCGTTCGAAGATGTTAAAACTGAAGACTATGAAGGCTTGTTTATTACGGGTGGGCGAGCTCCAGAATACATTCGCTTAAATCCCCGCGTTATCGAGATCACTAAAGAGTTCTTTGCTGCAAACAAGCCGGTTGCCGCTATTTGCCACGGCCCTCAAGTTCTGACGGCCGCTGGCGTCCTTGAAGGTTACACTGCAACGGCATATCCTGCCGTTGGGCCCGACATTTCACTTGCAGGTGGCATCTACAAAGAAGTTGATGTTAGTGAAGCTGTCGTTGACCGCAATCTGGTCACTTCGCCTGCATGGCCCGGCAACACTGCTATCTGTCGCGAATTCGCCAAACTTATGGGCGCAAAAATCGAAATTTAACTATCGATCAATCCCAAAGCCCCTTCTTCATTCCCCGCTTGGATTCCAAGCGGGGATTTTTTGTCCAATCGAACTAAATCGAAAAGGACCGCTTAAGCCGTAGCCGAAAAAACCGTAACCAAATAAAATAGCCCCTCCATCGCCGATGAATTATCCCCTATCCCTCATACTAAGAGACGCAAGGCAATTCAGGAATGGAAGGGCTTAGTAAATGCGCTGAATAACAGCTACGCCTTATTCCTTAGGAATGCACTCTTTTCCTCAAGAGTAGGTGCGTGATGGCTGTCTTCTTCATCGATATTGCCATCATAAACGTAATGCTGCGTTTCTTTCGCAACCATACCGGTGCAGAGCAAAACCATGATGATGTTCGGAATAGCCATCAGTGCGTTTGAAATATCAGTTGCCGTCCAAGCGATATCGCCTACACCAATGCCGCCGAGGAATCCCATACAAATATAAAGACCGATGTACAAGGGAACCCAACGACGCCCAAACAAATACAAGGTCACACGCTCTCCGTAGTAGCTCCAACCGAGAATCGTTGAATACGCAAAGCAAATGATTCCCAGCATCAAAACGGGTGTACCGATGGTTGGAATAGTGCCAAAAACAGCATTGGCGAGAGTCGCGCCATCTGAAACACCTGCATCAGCAATAAGGTTCGGATGGGCACATAACGTACTAACGATTACCAAGCCGCTGACCAAGCAGATAACTACTGTGCACCAAAAAGGACCAGTCATTGCGACAAGCGCCTGACGAGCAGGGTTTTTTGAAGCAGCAGCCGATGAGATGAGCGGCGCGGTGCCAAGGCCTGCCTCGTTCGAGAACAAGCCGCGCGCACAACCAAATTGAAGGGCAAACATAATGCCCGAACCTACCGCACCGCCAAAAGCAGCTTTAGGAGTAAAAGCACATTCGAAAATGAGGCAGAAGGACTCAACAAGAAAGGAACTATTACAGAATAAGATGTAAATACATCCCAAAATGTAAGCCCCGCCCATGATGGGTACTAGTTTTTCGCAGATACCAGAAACCTTCTGCAAGCCACCCAAGATAACCAACAATGCCGTACCGCAGACAAATGCAGAAACAATTGCAGGATCCCATCCAAAGTTGGCACGCACGACACTGGTGATAGCGCTGGTTTGAACGGCGGAGCCAATGCCAAAGATTGTGATGCAGGCGAGCAGTGCAAACCAAATAGCCGCCAGCTTAGCCCACCAAGGCACTGTCCCGTCGGGGCGCTTATATCGCTGTTCCCAAACATGCATGGCACCACCCATCATTTCGCCGCGCCAGTCTTTCACGCGATATTTCATAGCAGCGAAAACCTCGGTATATTTGGTCGCCATACCGAGGATGCCAGTAAGCCACATCCACAGTACCGCTCCAGGACCGCCGGAGAGAACCGCTGTAGCGACACCTACGATGGAGCCGGTTCCAAGCGTTGAAGCAAGTGATGTAGCCATGGCACCGAAATTGCTCACATCGCCTTCGGCGCCATCGTCTTTCGTTACGGAAAGTTTAAGAGCGAGTGGTAATTTTCGCTGAATGACTTTTGTGCGAATGGTGGTGTAAATATGGCATCCCAGCAAGAGGATGATCATAGGTGGACCCCACACAGCGGCGTCTACCGCATTTAACAATTCCGTTAAATCCATTGAGTACCTATCTTAAATTTTGGGTAAGAGCAGCTTCCTATTGTAGGACTCGTTTAACATTTTTTTATTTGTTCAATAAAAATGCCACGTTGATGGCGCGCAGAGAACAACAAGCGGTGACTGAACAAGGGGTCTATACGAAGCGGCTAAGAAAAACACCGCCGAAAATAATGGCAAAGGTGGTCATAGAAGGAACAAGACAGAGGGTTATCCTCGGCAGATGATGAAAGCCAGACATACACTTCGCGCTTCTGCTGGATATCAAGAGGAAGAAGAGCAACACCCTCTCCTTTCGTCTCTCCCCAGCTCCGCTCAGGCCAAAAACCAACGCCAAGGCCCAGCCCAATCATCTTACGAACTACGCTAGGATTGTCGCTTTCAAAAGAAATACGAGGCGCAAACCCCATCGATACGCATAATTCCTTCGTAAACTGGGTAAAGCCCGAAGAAGAAGATAACGAAACGAAATCGAGCCCCTTCAATTCGTCAAGGGGCACCGGAACGCGCGAAAACATCAGGTTTTCAGGCGCCGCAAGCATCATACGCTCCGAGAACTTTTCCACCTTTGCGCAAACACTCGGAAATAACGAATCAACAACCACATCAGGCTCGGTATCTCGCGAAGCAGTTTGAGAAAGGGAAATGCGACGATTGGGGGCAGCTGACATCCATGAAGCAACCGCATCGGCGGCAATGTGCGAAGCAGCTCCAAGATGAACTCGCACCTCTCGATTTTCAGCATGAACACCCTTGATCTCTTGGCAAATCGAGTCCAATTCGTTCAAAAGGGGGATTAATTTACGTTGGAACAAGCGACCCTCATCAGTGAGCTGCAAGCCACGACCCTCACGATCGAATAAAGAAACCCCTAGCTCATGTTCCAAGCGAGAAACCGACCGACTTAGCGCTGGCTGGGCGATATTGAGACGCTTTGCGCTCCTGGTCATATGCTCAGTTTGGGCAACATCGAGAAAGTATTTGAGCTGCTGAATGTCCATAAACCAATCATACCTAAACTGCATCATTTTATGCAAACTCGATATTTGAAATGAATGTGTTTAAAGACTAGGGTTGTTGCCGTTATATAACCACGCCCAACAAGGAGAATTGCATCATGGTGATCGCCCAGGTACTTGAAGCCGCAATGCTGATTTGCTTCGGTCTTTCATGGCCTATCAATGCCTATAAAAATTTTAAAGCAGGAACAGCCGCAGGCACTAGCTGGCAATTCATTCTTCTTATTACTGTTGGATATCTTGCTGGCATTGCCGCAAAGTTTGCATCGGGCATGATCAACTGGGTTCTTGCCGTTTACTTCATCAACCTCGTCTGCCTAGCGGTTAACTGGGCAGTATACTTCCGCAATTGCCGACTTGATGCCGCACGCCTAGCCAACAAACAAGCATCACGCATCATTGATTCCTCTGTAAACACCTTGCTTATTGCCACGGATGGATCCAAAGCATCCCTCGAGGCAATAACTTTTGCTGCACACGCAATAGATTTAAAGAAGGTAGAAAACATTGAAGTGCTTTCCGTTGCAGAGAGCACTTCGGAAATCAGCGCAGCGCGTGCCACTGAAGCGACTAAACACGCCGCCGAGACACTTGAGCATGCGGGCGTAAAGGCTTCCGAAAAGGTTTGCACTGGAGAAGCTGCCGCCGCGATCGTCGGAGAGGCACGGAAAACCGATGCCAATCTGGTCGTTATGGGATCACGCGGTCTAAGCGGCATCAAAGAATTGCTGCTCGGCAGCGTTAGCCGCAGCGTCAGCGAAAACGTGAACTGCCCAGTCCTGATTGTGAAATAACTGGTACAAGAAGCGCCCTCTCCCCTTCTGGATCGACGAGCTGAATAGATAACCCCGCGAAGTCCCTAGCCGCTTCGTGGGGTTATCGCGGTTTTGGGGCAAATATCAGAAATACCGCCGCCCGACAAACAGCGAACCGAGTACCCTAAATCCAGGAAGGCGGTACCATGAGCACTAACAATGAACCAACTAATGAACTTGCCACCAACTCTCTCCAAGCGCAATCAATCGACTGCGTTGGAACAACATATGTAAAGCCCGTTATGTGGCGTACCCGACTTGCCTCAGTTATAGCGCTGCTCATCATCCTGCTGGGTGTCTTTCTGTATTCCCAAGGATTGTTCTCAATTGGAATTGCCCTCATCACAGTATGTCTTGCCTGTTTGGCCATCTTGGGAATCATTGTCAGAGCTTCTGCAGCTCGGTTCATGGGATATCGAAACACGGCCTGCGAAGATACCCCCCTGGGCCGCTATCTTTCTTCCGACAAAACCACCATCAGGCTCAGCACGCCAACCCTTTCGGATAAAGAAGCAGCAACTATAGACCTACATCGCGCTACTGAAGCGGTATTGGTTAACGAATGGGTGGTTAATGCACGCACGCCTCGTCGCATCCAAGTGCGCTCCGATGACGGAACCGCCTTGGCAGGACGCATGATACCTGGAACCAAACGGTTGCGCCCCTGGGTGCTTATGCTTCATGATTTTGGAGGGTCTTGGCGAGACAGCTTGGCCTTCTCGCGAATTTATGCTGCCCACGATTGCAACATCATGCTCGTTGATATGCGCGCGCACGGAGAAAGCGAAGGCGAATGGACCGGTTCGGGCTGGCTTGATCGGCGCGATGTCATTGCATGGTGCAGCTGGATTATCGCGCGAACGGGAGAAGGAACTCAGATCATTATCCATGGCATTGGAATGGGAGCTACCGCTGCGCTATTCGCCGCAGAAGAGAAGGATTTTCCCATTCAGGTCCGGGCCATCGTAAGCGATTCGGCGTATACCGATACCTGGAATGCAACTGCACTGCGTTTCGGCAAAGGATTCGCAAAACCCCAGCCCATGCTTGATCTTTACCGAATAATCCTCAAAAAGAGCAAGGGAGGATATGACCTAGGTATAGGAAATATACTTCCCAGCATGCAGAGCATTTCTACGCCATTATTTATCATGCACGGCGAAAAAGACGCTTGCACGCCGCCATATATGGGCATGTACCTTGCCAAGGCTGCTGGCTGCGATGTTGATACCATTCTCGATACCGTCACCGCTAAGCAAGTAATGGCAGACATCGCAATTCTTAAAGCAGAGGCTTTAAATTTAGCGAACCGAGAAACTCACATTTCCAGCAATAACGAATCGCAGCCAGATAACACTCCTAAAACCGAAACGCCATCAACCAATGCAAACGAAATCGGTCCATCAACAGCCAACCAACCCGACGCACTCGTATCAATAGAGGAATCAAGTCAAGATATTGAGGCGGAACCCAACAGCGATGACAAAATAGCAAGGAATCGCGATGATGCCACGCGCACAAGAGCGCAGGACACTTTCCAAGAGGTTATTGAAGATTTCCACGAGGATGATCTTTCGGACCTTGTCGTCGACCAACAGCCTACAGAAGATGTATCACCGATTGGATCCGAGGCCTCTCCTTATATAGCAGCGAGCTCGACTGGCAACATGTTTTTCTTTGCGCCAAACGCAGGACATTGCCAGGCATCGTTTGCTTGCCCCACATCATATGAAAATGCACTGAATACCTTCCTGAATCGCTGCATCGGATAACAAGCGTAAAGAAGCACACCATGTACTTAACCCAGTTTGACCAAATACGCAATAACATTCGGCACAATCTCGCATTCGATGACCAGATCACTTCAGGCGAAAGCAGAAAGCGCGGCAAGGAGCTAAGAAACCAAACCCCACGATCCGCGCATGCAGCATGGAATACGCCCGAAAACCGTCCCAGCCCTGTTAGCTTACTTCTCTCTCAAGCGGAAAGCCGAGTGCCCGAGCTACTCCCCATTCGCTATGAGCGTATGTCGGAATCCCCCTTTGCTTTTTACCGTGGCAGCGCATTGATTATGGCGAATGATCTGGCCTCCACACCCAATTCAAACATCAGAGTACAGGCTTGCGGAGATGCCCACATTTCCAATTTCGGAATGTTCCAATCCCCAGAGCGGCGACTCGTTTTCGATATAAATGACTTTGATGAAACAGCTCGAGGACCATGGGAGTGGGACGTCAAAAGGCTCGTCACCAGCGTTCAGATCTGCGCAAAGCAACGAGGATTCACGAGAGAGCAGAGGGACGCCGCATCGAGAGCCACAGTCACGGCATATCGCAACGCAATGAACACCTTTGCGGAAATGGGAACCCTTGACGTGTGGTACGCCCACGCAGACATTGAAAGCCTATCCCGCATAATCAAAGAGCAAGCCTCAAAAAGCTACCGTAAAGCGGTAAATAAAGCCGTTGATAAGGCACGAATGAAAAACAGCGCTCGAGCGGTTTCCAAATTTACGGAAATCAAAGATGGCAAACTGCGCATAATAAATCAGCCACCTTTAATCGTTCCCATGCGTGAACTAATCAAATGCAGCACAGATCCTCTTATTATCAAACATGGCGAAAGCAAATACGAAGAATTCATCTCCTTGGTTCTCGCCGAATACCGTAAAAGCCTAGCTCGTGACAAACGACACCTCGTAAGGCAATATCGTGCTGTCGACATTGCTCGTAAAGTAGTAGGTGTTGGTAGCGTAGGCACTCGAGCATGGATTGTAGTACTTGAAGGAAGCAGTTCGAATGACGTACTTGTGCTGCAAATCAAAGAAGCGCAGAGATCAGTATTAGAGCGCTATGCGGGAAAGGCACCGTTCCTGCAGCACGGACAACGAGTAGTTGAAGGCCAACGAGCCATGCAAACAGCCAGCGATATCTTTCTCGGATGGACGCGGGCAGTAGGGTTAGACGGAAAAGTACACGACTTCTACGTGCGCCAACTATGGGACGGAAAAGGGTCGTTTGATTTAAACGCAATCGATGCAGAAGGACTTACTGCGCTTGGCAAAATCTGCGGTTGGACGCTTGCCCACGCTCATGCTCGAACTGGAAATCGATTTGCTATAGCAGGTTATCTGGGGAAAAGCGACACTTTCGACCGTGCAATCGTTTCATTTGCGGAAGAATACGCCAAACAAAATGAACGGGATTTCCAGGAATTCATGGAAGCCTATCGAAGCGGAATGCTGTGTGAGAAAATGGATGCACAGTCACGAAAACTACTTTGACGAATCGTTATCTGATTGGCTTTCTGGAAGGTCGTTGATCTGACCGGAAACGTTGGCAGGATTCGCGCTAGCGGCATTAGATGAATCGCCGGCATTCACCAACGAAGCGAAGGAAGTTACGGTAACGATTGCGGCAACAAGCAACAGGGCGGCAGCAACCAAAAGGAATCTGAAATTTGCGCGTTCTTCTCGCATTGTCGCCATCTTTCTTCATTTAAATCGTGTGTATTTGGCGTGACTTCACTTTAGCAGACTTAACCTCCCCCAACAGCACCAAGCTGCATCTATGCCCCCTGATTTGATAGCAAATCGGTTACACCAAGACAACCAGAATGAGCACTGTCGTAAAATTCATAAATAGCAAATAGGGCAAATGGCCGCCCAAGCGGATCCGATGCCGTCAATATTCACCCACGAAATGAGGAACAATGCCAATATCGAAGGAAGAGCGAGCGTCGCAAGCCGCCAAACACCTTTCGTTCGTGAAAGGGGTTTTCTCCAAAGAAACCGATGAATCCGTCCAATCGACAATCATCTACGAAGATGGAGAAGCCCGTAGCGCACAATTGCCAGAACCGAACGCAGATTCAACCACAACTAACGTAACAACCGCTTTTGCAACATCGGCACTCCACAATGCATCAGGAAAGATCGCGCTCGTTGATGCCGCATCGTTTACTCGTCCCGGCGGAGCTTACGAAGACGGTTCCTTCGGACCTGAACAGGTGCTTTGTTCCGAAAGCAACCTATATCCCGTCCTTCAGGGCATAAAGCCCCTCTACCACAGCAAGAACCGAGGATACGCTTGCGGGCAACTATTCACCGATCGTGCCGCCTATGTTAAAAATGTCGTCTTCAACCGCGAAGGATCCATACGCAAGGCAGACGTTATCGTCATCCCCGAGCCAAACCGCACACGTGCGCTGGAAAACCATCGATCCGAGCGAGAATGCGACGCCAGCTTAGCCAATCGCATTACAACATTACTGAACATCGCAGCACTTCAAGAGATTGATACGCTCATCGTCGGAGCTTTCGGGTGCGGTCGTCAAGGCTTTCCCGCAAATCAAGTTATTACCCAATTTAAAGACTGGATTGATACCCATCCTGGCTCGATCGCAAACATCGTCTTCGCAGTACCTCGAGTTCACTTCGAAACCTTCAACGAGGCATTTGGCATACCCGAGCCTCAAACAACCACAGAGCCCGAGGTGAAGCAAGAAGAAGAGCTGTTTGATCCTTCTGACCTGCCAGAGGGAGTAACGCTTAGGTAAGATTAATTTGCAAACCTCACGTTGGCCCCAGCAAACTGCCGGGGCCAACGTGTTTTTTGACCTATACTTTTTGCGTCATATTAGTAAACGAGTATAAACAGCAAGAGATCACCGTGAGCCACAACAACCAGAAGAAAATAGCGTTAATCAACGATGTAACCGGATTCGGCCGATGCTCAGCGGCAGTTCAGCTTCCCATCATCTCGCAAATGCGTGTTCAATGCTGCGTGCTGCCCACTTCAATCCTTTCTAACCACACGGGATTTGAAAGCTACAGTTTCCAGGACTTTACCCCCTATATGAAAGAGCACATAGCTGAATGGAAAAAGCTAAAACTGCGCTTTAATGGCATTTGCACAGGCTTCTTGGGATCTGAGCAGCAAATAAATATCGTGTCATCGTTTATCGATGATTTCGGTGCAGGCGAAACTGTGGTAATGGTCGATCCCGTGATGGGAGACGAAGGCCGTCCTTACGCAACCTACACACCCGCAATGTGCGAGGGAATGCGGAACCTGGTTGCCAAGGCAGATATAATCACCCCCAACCTCACAGAGGCATGTATTTTAGCCAATCGTCCCTATAGCAACACTATCACCATCACGAATGCCTTAGCTCTTGCCCATGAGCTTACCCAGCTTGGGCCAAAACGCGTTATCGTTACCGGCATTGAGCAAGGAGCCGAAGTTACCAACGCATGCTGGGAGGAAGGCGGAGCAGCATTTACCGTCACCACGAAACGGCTTGGAGGCCAACGCTCGGGCACCGGGGATGTATTCTCGGCCATCCTTATCGCAGACGCAGTAAAGGGCGTCCCCTTTGAAGAGTCCGTCCGCAAAGCTTCAGCATTCGTTAAAGAATGCGTAAAGCGATCTATTGAACTCAATTTACCCCCAACTGACGGACTGTGTTTTGAAGAAAAATTGCACACCCTGTTTTAGAAACACCAGGGGGAACCTTTCCAAGGAGCCAACCATGAAGAAAAAAGCGATGACCATCCTGTACGAAGTTCATAACGGTCTGTACGTGAACCTTACCAACCGTTGCTCATGCGCATGCACATTCTGCGTACGCCAATCCGACGATGCAGTAGGAAAGTCAGACACGCTTTGGCTAGAGCACGAACCATCCTTCGAAGAGGTAATGGAGGCTTTCAGCGCATTCAACATGGACAGGTACGAAGAACTTGTTTTCTGCGGATTTGGAGAACCAACAGAAGCTTTTGACACGCTCAAGCTAGTAGCCTCTGAGGCGAAGCGTCGCTGGGATATACCCATTCGAGTAAATACAAACGGCCAAGGATCCCTTATCAACAAGCGAGATATTACTCCCGAATTCAAAGGGCTGATCGACACTGTTTCGATCAGTCTCAATACCCCAAACGCTGAAGAGTATCTCAACCTCACAAGAAGTCGATACGGAAAATCAGCATTCCCCGCCATGCTGGAGTTCGCTCAAAACGTTAAAGAATTCGTTCCCCATGTGGTCATGAGCACTGTGGCAACGACAATTACCCATGAAGAGGAAATGCAGTGTCAGACTATCTGCGACAAGCTTGGCGTTACCTACCGTATTAGACCCTGGATTGATTGATGCAATCAAGAAAACAGTAGCTATTTTCAATACCATCCGCTTGATTCAAACCGCTTACCCATTTGAACCTCAAAATGGGTAAGCGGTTTCTTAATTCTGACCTACAAGCAAATCACTAACAACAGATAACAATGATCAAGCTTGACCCCTGCCAGGCACTTAACACCTGTTACTTTTCATAAAATGACCCTATAGTGTCTTTTGATAAAATGATTACGACACTATAGGGCATTTATCTATTGCTGTGTAGCGCATAAATCAAAAGGCCAGATCAAAATTGCAAGTTCAGAATGCTACCCCTGAACACGCCCGTGACTTATTGGCTACATGCTATATGAGCCTAAAGCTTGAATGCATTGACCATGCTACCTACCGGTCTATTTCCAGGAATCGTCAACACCGTAAACCGAAGAGGTCGCCCTGGATCCAATTCGCTCCATTGCAATAAACCAAACAGTTATCCCTAAACAACGTGCCGTCACTTATATAATGCAGAATGCTTGGTACGGTATACTAAGGTACATAAATGGCCGCCGATCAAAGACACAGATCCTGGCAAGGAAGAACAATGAAACAAGATTTCATAAGGGCGCGAAGCAGTGAGCAGAAGAGCCAGCGAATGGCCGACATCAAACGGGCCACTGCCCAACTGTACCGAGATTTTCCTTATCATGAGATCACTCTTACCACCATTGCGGAACGCTTAGGCTGGTCTCGGGCAAGCCTCTACAAGTATGTGACCACCAAAGAAGAAATATTTTTAGAGCTGTCAGCCGATGCCCGCAATGCTTATTTCGAGGACCTACTTTCAGCCTTTCCTCCTACTTTTGACTTCAATGCTTCTGCAATTGCAGCAAGCTGGGCTCAAATCGCAGAAGCAAATAAAGATTGGTTTGTATACGGCGATATCTTGATGACCATCATTGAAACAAATGTCACCCTTGATCGCTTAAAGGCGTTCAAGAAGGGATATTTCGATTATTTAGATAAGCTTTATTCGCAAATGGGATCAATGCTGGGAGTGTCAAAGGACCGCTTCGATTACCTGATTTCCACCATTCATTTCCATGGCACAGGAATAGTTGGAGGATGCGCTACCAACCCCATGGTTTCTCAGGCGCTCAACGAATTAGGCATTAATAACCCCAAACTCGATTTCAGATCCTCCATGGAAGAATTCATTTGCATGTGCCTACATTATTGGCATCATGAGTGATTCGACAGTCCAGGTTTTATTCGAGATGTTCGCCTCAAACTAAGCCGACTAATATATTCCATAAAACCAACACTTACACAGACCTCACAATTCCGCTTATAATCCTTGCGTTGATTAAAGCGAAGTCGCTCACCCATACGAAGCGTTCGTAGCACTTGCTACGAACGCTTTTTTATTTATTGGGCAAAGCACATCGCGGCCCTTAAAGAAAGGAAGTTTTTTTACGTGACACAATCCCAAAACCCCTCTCTCCCCCAAGCACGCGTTATAGTCAAACATCCGTACCTCAGTATGATGTGTCTGTACTTTGGCGGTTTTACCGGCATGTACAGCGAAACCGCACTCAACATCGCCCTTCCCCAGCTCTCATTAGCCTTCGGCGTCGAACTGAACATGGTGCAGTGGCTCGTAGTTGCATACATGCTCGTGATCGGTTTGGTCCTCCCCTTCGCAAGTCTTCTTATGAAATGGTTCACGGCACGCCAAATAACCCTATTTGCTCTTTGCTCGTTTCTTATCGGAGCTTTGATTAGCGGTTTTGCTAGTTCCTTTGAAATATGCCTTGTAGGTCGGTGCATACAGGGCATTGGCACCGGATTGGTTCTACCACTAATGTTCGCCATGGTTCTTGAGGTTATCCCGCCTCACAAAATCGGCCAGGCAATGGGTGTTGCAGCCCTGGTAATCATGTTTGCGCCAGCCATTGGCCCCACCCTTGCTGGCTTCCTTATTGGTACCCTTTCTTGGCGTTGGATTTTCTTCAGCTTTTGCATCACGCTTGCAATTGCCATCTTGCTTGCAATTAAATTCGAAGTGAGCCCTTACGAGCTTACGAAACCTCGAATTGATACTATATCGGTCATAACATCGTGCTTCGGCTTTGGCGGAATTGTACTCGGTGCTGGCATGGTAAGCCTTTTCGGATTCACTTCTGCGCCTGTCCTTGGATCATTCGCGGTTGGTATTGTGTGTCTTGCCGCATATATCAAACGCCAATTGAGCATTAAGGTCCCCGTGCTCGACCTGAGCGTATTCACCTATCAGGGTTATCGCGTTGGTGTAATGTGCCTTATGCTCAATTTCGGCATTACGCTTGCCGCTATGTATGTGCTACCGCAGTTTTACCAAAATGCGATGCTCATAGCTGTTGCAGCAGCGGGCGTGCTTATGCTTCCCGGTGGCTTGGTCAATGCAGCAGTAAGTGTTGCTGCCGGAACCCTTTTCGATCGCTTTGGGGCGCGCGGCCCAGTTTCAATCGGGTTTGCTTGTTCGGCGCTAGCTTCCGCTATGCTGATGATCGCTACGCCAGAAACTCCCATTTGGTACATGGTGGCGTGTCACATCATCATGATGATCGGTGTGCCTTTGGCTATGTCGCCCTGCCAAACACATGCACTTGCCTCGATCCCGCCGCAACTCAATAGCGACGGTAGCACTATCATGAACACCCTGCAGCAAGTATTGGGAGCAATTTGCACTGCGGTTGCCACCTGTCTTCTTGCAGCTGGGCAAAACACCTACTTTGCCGCTGGTGGCACCGACTCAGCACTGGCGTTCACCGAGGGATCGCATATCGGTTTTGCCTTCACCTTGATTATGGCCGTTTTTGGATTTTTCCTCGCCTTCCGCATCAATTTGCAAAAGGAACAGTCTGCACAGAAAGAGGAAAGCGTCGCAGACGCAAGCGTGCTTTCTTCACTTATGCAAACAGAAGTCTTCTCCGTTAACGAAAACGCCAATGCACTTGAGGCTCTAAGGCTCTTTACTGAAAAAGAGATTTCCGGAGCACCTGTGCTCGACAATAACGGTAACCTTTGCGGATTCGTCAGCGATGGCGATATCATCGGCACCTTGGCGCACCAAGACACCACTTTCACAAGTTTCTATTCCTACACCATCGATTCAAATGAACAAGGGTTTGAAGAAAAAGCCAGCGCCCTTATCGGCATGAAAGTCGGCACGATTGCAACCAAAAACGTCCTTACTGTTGACTTGCAAGACGACATGAGAACCGTATGCGCAACGCTTGCCCAACATCATCTTAAGAAAGCTCCGGTTATGGACAAAGGTAAGATGATTGGCATCGTCAGCAGAACAGATATCACCCGCTACACCGTTGGCCTCTACGCCAAAGCGAATTAGCCCACGCACAGATTCCAGGAAAACAAATGGGGTTCCGATTACCTTCGGAACCCCATTTAAGTACTGTCGGGAAGCTAACAAATCTGCGAGCTTGACTTCGTAACCCATTCAACCCCCGCATGCTTGCGGACGGCAAGAAGCACCTTCCGCGCAATTAGGTACATAACGATTTCATACAGCGTTTTAAATAGGATCTGGGATCCGATCATCACCAAAATCACCTCAGGAGCGTATACACCAACAAAAGCAACTGAATGGAATTCGCACGAATCGACAGTTTCACCTGCAACAGTGAAAACCACACAGCGAAAAACCAGGTATTTATCAAAGCGCCTCTTCAGTCCAGCCATCAAATACGAATTCAGCAAACTGCCCAACACATATGAGGCAAATGTGCCTAGAAGAATGCGCCACGAACCACCAAGAATCAATGCAAATGCATCCGCCATTTCAGGCTGAATACCGGGAACAATAATTGCCAAATGGTACGCGATAGCCGCAACGGTAATAGCATTAAATCCAACGACAATAGTGCGACGCATAGCAAGAAAGCCGTACACATCAGATAGCACGTCGTTGATGATATACATGATCGGGAACGTCAGAATGGAAGCAGGAAGCGCAAACATTCCCAGATCAAGTGTTTTGGTGGCGAGCACATTAGAGGTGATCAATGCACAGCAAAATGCAACGGTAAGACCACTGTAAATGCCAAGTTTCACCATAGGGAATTGGAGTTCGGCCTCGCCCCGTCCAAGAGCTTTGCCTTCGAATGCTGCGCGCTATCAAGATTTTGCCAGGAGCAACCTTTCGCGTTTTCAATAGAGGTGCCAAGAAGTTTCCCACATAACCGCAAGCCTTCGGTACTATAGTTCAGCTAAACGGAAAGGAACCACTATGACAGGCACCGAACTGCATAATATCGCAGCCGCTTCGCAGAACACCGAGAGCTCGGCCGATGCCGTGTTCCAAGAAGAACAAAACCACCTCACCTCGACGTACGAAGCAATCGAGGAAATCGAGCGAAACGTCCTCGAAAACATGCGCAAAACCGCGCAAGAGGCAGAGGAAGACAAGCGTAACATGGCTGATGAGCTTGCCTCGAATTTCGCAAGCGACGGCGAGAAGCAGGAAACCTATATAGAATACGCAAATATGAACAGCGTCATCGATTCGTACAATCGCACTCAACGCGCCAATGCGGAAAAGCTTACTGCGGTACGTATCTTGAAGCCCCAGCCCTATTTCGCCAAAGTGGTGCTCCAATACAAACCAGGCGCTGCCCCCAAAGAGCTCTATATAGGCAATGCGGGTCTTTCCGACGACAGTTATCGACGACTAATCGTCGACTGGCGCTCGCCAGTAGCCGAGGTGTACTACAACCAAGCCGACGGTAAAACTTCATACGAAGCAAACGGCCGCACAATCAACGTTGATCTTAAGCTGCGACGTCAGTTCGACATTACCGGCAACAAACTCAATGCCTGCTTCGACACCACGATAGCCATTCAGGACGAACTCTTGCTTGCTTCGCTTTCAAGACAGCGCACTTCCCAAATGCAGGCTATTACGACCACCATCCAAAAGGAACAGAATGTCGTAATCCGTCATAAGGATGTCCCGGCACTTTTAGTAAACGGTATTGCGGGAAGCGGCAAAACGTCAGTCTTGCTGCAGCGCATCGCATACTTGTTCTATCAAAAACGTGAAAGCCTCGATCCGCGCCAGGTGTTCCTCATCACGCCCAATCCCGTATTCCGTGACTACATCGACAATGTTCTTCCCGATATGGGGGAACGCAACCCCAACATCCTCACTTGGAATGAATTCGCCGAAGGAACAATCCCTCCCGGACGCGATTTCAAGCGCTTCGACACCTCGTTTGAAACACTGCAGCTTATCGATGAAGCAGTCGATTCGCTTGAGCTTCAGGATAAAGACTTCCGCGATATAAAAAGCCAAGGAACAGTGCTGATCAACGCCCAGCAAATCGCTAAAGCTGCCGCAAAATTCAAAAACGCTCCTGCCGGCCCCCATCGCATCACGCTAATTCGTGAAGAGCTTGAAACTCGTCTGCAAAGCCGCTTAGGGCAAATGGCAAACAACACTGCAGCCCAAGACGTGGTAAGTGAGCTCTCCTACAACGACCAACTAAGCATTTTCGGCGAGCCCATTACCATGGATACGGAAGAAAACGCAAAGGCCTTCACGCTCAAATTCTTAACTCAGCAATATGAAAGTGCGTTTGAAGCGGTTAAAAACGACTATTGGCTACGCATCGATCGCATCGGGAAGCGTATTGCGGGAATTGAAGATCTGTCTTTCCTAGAGTGGCTCTATCTGAAGATGCGCATCACGGGCATGAGCAACCCCGACGCTAAGTATGTGATGATCGATGAAGTTCAGGATTACACCACCGCACAGCTCGCCATCTTGTCTCGATATTTTCGCCGTGCGAATTTCTTACTGTTAGGCGATGAGAACCAGGCAATCAAACCTGGCACGGCATCTTTCGACGAAATCCGCCACGTATTCGAAGCAACGCGCGGTGAAGTAAGCGAATGCCACCTGATGACAAGCTACCGTTCAACGCCTGCAATCACAGAGCTTTTCGCTAAGCTTGCCATAACCGCCGATGGCATGCAGATTTCATCGGTACAGCGAGCAGATACCGAACCTGAGTTCCATGAGTGCGCAACGGAGTCCGAGTACATCCAGAATCTCGTTCAAGCAGCTCGGGAGTCAAAAGAGCTAAAGGGCACCACCGCTTTCGTTGCCCTTAACACCGAAGCGGCAACGCGCACCGCTCAATTGCTTGGAGACGATTCGCCCGCCCTTATCGGCGAAGGTGACACGCTACCTAATTCCGGAAGCATTTTGCTTGCCTTGCCCTTAGCAAAAGGCTTGGAATTCGACCATGTTGTAATCGTAAACGCAAGCAAGGAAGATTTTCCTGACAACGATCTTTCACGTCGTCGCCTGTATACCGCCATTTCGCGTGCCACTAGCACAGTTAGCGTCTTCAGCAACGGCGAGCTTTCACCTCTCCTGAAATAGCGCGTCTCTACTAAACGTATTGGGCTCCGTACCGTAAAGCGGTACGGAGCCCAATCTTTAACAGCACAAGTGAATCGGCAGCTACCCAGCTAGCCCTAACCAAAAGCCCAGATACACCAGAGAACAGAGCCATAAAACCGAAACCACAGCACGAACTGCCGCAGGAACTCGTAGGTTTTTGCTTGGCACCATGAACATTCCGATAAGGCCGCCCAAGGCACCACCCAAATGGCCGCTTAACGAAACACTGGGCATAAGCAGGGTATATGCAATGTTCAAACCAATAACGGAAAGCATTCCCTTGCTGTACTGCGATAAAAACGCACGGTTCTTCTTAGACAGGACCCCCAGTAAGGCTATAGCAACAAACAAACCAAAAATACTAGTAGATGCACCCGCGCTAACCCCATAAGTACCCATCACGATATCGGCAAGATACGAAACGACATTGCCGGTGATACCCCCAATAAAATAAAGCAGCAGAAAGTTCCACCGACCAAGTAAATATTCCAGCAACACACCAGCGCTATAAAGGGCTGCCATGTTAAAGAGAAGATGCATGACGTCCACATGCAAGAACATAGGCGTCACAAAACGATACAAATCCCCTTGCCCCTGAATTGCTGGAGCAAACATAGCGCCCATATCGAACAGAACCAGAGAAGAAATGTCGGGATTGAAACCGTTTAAAACCACTTCGATTCCAAACACAACAACATTAATTGCAATAAGGACAAACGTGACTAGACACGAACCGTAGCGTTCCATAAATGATGGCTGGGTTTCTTTCATCATTTTCTTTAACCTAGCATCATCGATATAGTCCTTTTGGGTTTCGCAATCATTTGAGACAACCTGTTGAGGATCCATACCTATTGCTCCTTTTTCAAGCACCCTGCTTAAGAACTGCAGGTGCAGTTTATTAACAGCTTGATCAAACAATTTACCGCATCGGCAATTGCAAGGGGAAACGTGCACTAAAATGATGCGGAACAAAAACACGCCAATAAGGGATGCTCATGTCCGAATATGCAACGATATCAGGCAGATCCATTGCCGAAATCGAAGAGAAGAAAAGCCGATTCATAGCTCATCTTGCTCATGTAGAAAGCGAAGAGGAAGCACTTTCTTTTCTCGAGGAAATTAGAACCGAACATCGTATGGCACGTCACAACGTATATGCCTACATTTTACGCGGAGAAGGTGCGTCCGAACGCATCCGCTATTCTGATGACGGTGAGCCGCAAAAAACCGCAGGACTCCCCACACTGCAGACCTTGCAACACGCCGGCCTCACCGACATAGCGTGCGTAGTCACGCGATACTTCGGCGGAACCCTCCTTGGAACAGGCGGACTAGTGCGCGCCTATACCCAGGCTACACAGTCCGCCATAGCCGAATCAGAACGCGTAACCGTTTCAGTATGCGTCGACATCACCTTACGTATCGCCTATCCTCTGTACGATCAAATGGTAAGAATCGCTGCTGAGTGCAACGCCAAAACGCTAGATACCCAATATGCTGATACGGTAACTTTGACCCTGCGCATGCTCGACGGAACCCAGGAGTCATTTTTGACGAAAGTCACAGAACTGTGCCATGGCCAGGAAGATATTGATATTTCAAAGCCCTTAAACGCAATCTTCTAGCGCCCCCCCCTACACGAAAGCCGTCCCCATGACTGAAGACCTCATATCGCTAGCTGTCATCGTGCTTGTTGCTGCAGCATGCCCTCTTGCTGCCCAAGCCATCCCCAAAAAACCCATCCCGGAAACAGTCTTTCTGCTCATCGCAGGAGCCGTATTGGGTCCAAATATGGTAGGTGCTATTCACCTGTCAGATTCAATTGGCCTTCTATCAGAACTCGGTCTTGCCTTCCTGTTCCTCTTGGCTGGCTACGAGATCGACCCGAAGAACATTACCGGCCACCAGGGAAAACGAGGGTTCGCAACATGGCTGGTATGTCTCGGATTAGGCTTTGGCGCCGTTGCTCTTTCGGGCTTTGTTTCACCTACCGAGCTTAGCGGTGTCGCATTCGCTATCGCCCTGGGAACAACTGCGCTTGGAACTTTAATACCAATACTGAAAGAGCGAAACCTGCTGGGAACTCGTGTGGGCGATTCGGTGCTCGCCTACGGCACATGGGGTGAACTCGGGCCCATTATCGCAATGGCCCTACTTCTCTCAACACGCGCCGAATGGAAAACCATAGTTATCCTCTTGCTATTTGCGGCGGTTGCCGTACTTGTCGCAATTATTCCCGCAAAGGCTCGTAAAGCTGGCGGAAAGATATATCGCTTCCTTGCCGAAAACGCTAACACCACCTCACAGACCACCATGCGTGTTACCGTTCTTCTGTTGGTGGCGCTCGTGACTCTTTCAGCTCTGTTTAACCTTGATGCAGTACTCGGAGCATTCGCTGCTGGATTCGTACTACGCTATATCATTCCCGAGGGCAACAATAGCCTTGAGCATAAACTCGATGGCATTGCCTTTGGCTTTTTCGTGCCACTCTTCTTCGTTGTGTCAGGCGCAAAAATCAACCTCTATGCAGTGCTAGCGGATCCACTGCTGCTTATAGGGTTTATCGCCTCACTGCTGCTTATCCGCGCAGTACCAATTTTTGTTTCTCTCTCGACTGATCGTGAAACACGGTCCATGTCCTCGCATAACCGGGTAACCGTAGCTCTTTATTGCACCACCGCGCTACCCCTGATTGTTGCTGTTACCTCCGTAGCAACAAAGGCAGGCGCAATGTCTCAGGATGTTGCTTCGGTGCTGGTAGCATCAGGCGCCATAACGGTTCTCGTTATGCCCCTGCTCACCTCGCTTACCTATCGCGTAGCTGATGCGCATCCCGTCGAAGCGGCACGCGAGGTTGCCCACGATCCCCATCACATTGGCGAGATCCTCCAAGATCATTGGGTCTATGCACACTTAACCGAAACCTCAAACGAAATAGCCAGCAAACGACGCGAAAAAAAGCGGGCTCACGCCAAAGCCGTACTTGAAGTGCATCACAAACGCCATGATCTTATCGAACAAGCAAAACTCGAACAGCATCAACGGCATCTAGAATTGATGCGAGACCTGAAAAACGTAAAACCAGAAGAGTAGCCGTCTCGCCGAGTCGATACAACCAGTTCAA